>Ga0209780_1002057_pt1 | contig 13979 bp, 5 predicted proteins | sample WorMetexBAHAMAS2_FD_187384 | JGI IMG/M metagenome (GOLD analysis project Ga0209780, IMG submission 187384) | Marine gutless worms symbiont microbial communities from Max Planck institute for Marine Microbiology, Germany - Inanidrilus exumae... | ecosystem: Host-associated > Annelida > Digestive... | reverse complement strand
CATATGGGGAACCTCCCACCCACGGTACCGGACCTGCCCCCTCCATCCCCTACTGAAAAAGTGTAGGTAAAACCCAGATAAAGCACCCGGGGGATCTCCCACCAATGGTACCAGACCTGCACCCTACAGACAGCAGTGGATGGGCAGATGCTAATACACATTATGCACGTCACTAACAGAAGCTGCAGTAACAACATACATTCAAGGTCTTAAACTGTTAGAATAAAAACATAACTTCCAAACAGAACGAATTCATCTAAGAAAGAAATCACATTACAAGAAAGCCCTAACGCTGACCCCAGTGGCATATTTCGAATTTTCAAGGGGGCCCACCCCCTTCTAAAATCCAAATGTCTTAGTTCACTTTCCTCTGGCCACTCAATGTGACTTTTGAGTATGAATTCATCAGTTTTTATCAGATAATAATTTTTCAACTACCAAAAAAGGGCCCAGGCACAACTGCCTCTAAAAACGCCACTGCTGACCATAGCACTAACTCTACACCTTTGTCCATAAAAACGTGCCTCTTTGTTTTCTTTTACTATAACTTCCTGGTTGGTTTGAGTTCTCTTCAGTGCTCCAACACTGTTGGTTGGCAATCCCACATGTAGAAATCTTCATCCTTCATCAATTATCCCCATTCTTTCCAAACAGTGAAGGAAAACTAGAAGACGTACTTCAACGCCTCAGCGTCGACATGGCTGCCTTCACCATCTCGACGGCCTGCTGTGACCTTGACCTTTGACCTCCAGAATCTAACCAGGTCATCAGTAAGAGCTAGTGGTTGGTTATTCCCTGCAAGATGTATCAAGACTGCTCAAGCCATTCATGAGATATCATGGTAACAACATTTGTCTGGATGAACGTATAATGAACTACTGAAGACACGCCCAGACGGGCAGCCTGAAAACATAATGCTTTCACTGACATTGTCTGGTGGTGAAGACAATCAAGAAACCAACCTGAAAACGGCAGTTCCGCACACGTACATTTTTGTTAGAATTATACGTAGAAAAAAAACGTGTCACAAACAGCAGACAGCGCACCATGCACAACATGTAACGGTCGAAAAACGTATATCGCAGCACAGGACGTTAACAACGACAGCATTTCAAAAATAGTTTTAAAATATGTAACAGTCGACAACATCGAACACGTTGAACGAACTGCCAATTACAGTCCGCCCTGTATACATGATAGAATCAACATGCAATTCTCAGTAATTCCATCAGAGATAATCACATAAACATTTCTCAGGTATACAGCGGGATCAAAGGGCAGCCAGGTTCTGCACATTGAACACACTCAATATGAACATTTTTTTGATAGTAGAAAGTCGCTGGATAGGCTGACTTTCTTGTTGAATGGCAACGTGGGAGAGATTCACTCGCACATTGGGACCATTTTTCACAAGAGGAAGTGTTTCTAAAATCCTGTCTCAATTATGCCTTAAACGGACAATGAATTCACTTGATACAATAGCATGTGACATGTACACTGAAACATACAACTAAGCCAACAGCCGGGATGCTTAGTGTCGCATCCATGAAACTGACCAATCACACTCAACTTGCTCAGCCTACTGATCCGCTGACTCCGCCCACTCATGCCGTAAGCCTCATTAAGGGAAGATGTAGCTTTAGTCAGTCAGATTATGAATATTTATAGATGCAAAACGGTACCATGCCATTAAACAACCACACTGAACCACATCTATTCATCAGATTTCAAGCTCTAATTTATGAAAATTAATACGACAGCAATAGGTCCCTTCCACTTAACAGAGAAAAATCACTTTATTCAGTTTACTGTTTTACTTTTTTTTCGGCTAATTTCATTGTGAATTACTCATTATTAAACAATAAAATACGATATGACACAAGGTGACATGCAATATTTAACAAGAGCTCAAAAACCAACGGGTTTACCACAATGATGAAAGTAAAAATAATTGCAACAATGTAATTACCAAGAAATATAAATTACTGTAATAATGATAGACATTTCCCCTAACACACATTTACTACAACTATTATAGTTATAATAAAGCATGATTTTACACAATGATTTTTAATATTACCAAAACTCGGCGATACCGCAAAATATCAGTTCCAACATCAATAGACATATCATTATCAGCATGCCAATGCAGACAACACAAAAATTCAACTATTCATTATCAGTTCATTTCACTATCATAAATTACCAAACACTGTGAATAACAAAACTGCCACATTTATGCATTACCATCACAAAGATCATTGGAATACGATGACAAACGCAAAAATTGAAAATCTTCAAAGTCCTTCTGGCTTTTCGAGTGTTGTGTCGTAGGCGCGAATCAGGTCCGACTACAGAAAGAAACACAGAGATCTTATACACATACAGTACCAGACTACTAGACTAGAGAAAGAAACACAGAGATCTTATACAAATACGGTATCATGACAACATTTGCCCTTCAATGCTTTTTCACAATGATGGTCGTTTCACAAGAAGGCCGTTGGGCCTAAAAACTATCCACACAACTTCTCTTTTGGGGCACACGGCCCATCCCAGAGTAATTCTATAAAAGGCTGTTTAAATAAAATCTAAAAACATACAGGGTGGGCCAAAAAGTGAACCATAATCTTTTTCACTGTTATGGTTGTTAATAACAAGCAGGGTATGAGTAATCAGTAGAGCAAGGAAGCTAAACAGTGATGAGGTTATGTAGGTTGGGAGGATTATGTAAGTGACAGAAGCAGGCATTCCATGCATTCAGTTATTTGAGCCAGTAAAAAGGGTGTAAGATAGGGAGTGGTATGACAAGACTTATCAACAGTGCAGGCAAGAGAGTTCTCAGTCTGTTACAGGTGGGTGTTTGTGACTTACAGTAATCAAGTTTGGAGTGAACAATGGAGTGGCAATGGTACAAGCAGATGAGGAATTGAAGTAAGAAAGGATACAGCAAACTTGATGAATATTATGATAAAAGCAGGCTTTGGAGATGAAACAAAACCTGAAAAAGTGAGGGGCTCATCAAAAATGGAGCCAAGTTTGCAAGCAAACTGGGAAAAGTCATATCTTGTAACATTGTCGCTTATTCAATTATTCTCATCAACTTTTAGTTTACACTCAACTACAATAAGAAATTTCAATTAACATAATGGTTGCACTAAAATCGAGAAATAGGTACAGTTTTTGTTATCTGCTATTTTTAGGTTACGATGGGAAACAGTCGAGTTATCAGAACAAAACAAACAAGGTGTCGCCCTAACAGGACGTAATCGTACTGGCCCGCCATGCGGTGTCGGCCACCCAACCGTCCATGCATCCAGCCCGGCGGCGGCCCACCGCCCACGTGCTGGCGGCCGGCCTGCCGGCCCTTCAGCAGCGTTGCAGACGATGACAGACGATGACAGACGCTAGCCAGCAAAACAGGGGGAAGACAAAAATTTTAACTGAGTAAAAACTTTTATCATTATTAAATATTTTAACGATTAATCAATTAGTAGTAGTAGTAGGACTCCAACTAATTAATCACTAAAAACTGCATCCCTAAATTCAAATGGAGTTACGAAATATACCACATCAGAATAACTGCTATTAGTTAAAAAGCATGCTAAAATGAGCAAAATTTACCTGAAGCACAGCGCCATGCTCTTCCTGTGAGAAAGCAAATCCATCTGTAACAAATATTATACCTCGCTTACTCAGTGGCACAAACAAAATTACCATCCAAAATTATAACAACAAAAAATAACAACAACAATAATAATAACATAGCTCTCCAAAGGGGAAATGCGATCTCCTTCCATAGCACTATGGTCATTGAATGAAAGCATCATTGCAACCATTTCTCATTTGCTTAGCTTCAATGTTCACGCCTGTGGCTTTGTGCTGGTGGGTATAAAAATAATTATTATTATAATGTGATATCATTATTATAATGTGGTCACCATTCGGGGACTTTATCCTCAGGGACTGAGAATGCTGAACGCTGACTGGTCAGTTCTTGTTTATGCATCAGAGTTGTAGTGTGCTAAAACAGATATGCCGCAATGGCAATTTCTAGCCATTCCATATAACTGTGTTGCTCAAACAATAACTGACCAATCAGCATTCAGCATTCTTGCAACGAAGTTGCATAGATTAGAGCATTGCCTGATTTGTAAAAGGAGTTGTGCGACCGTTAGAAAGTTGTGCAACACGCCATGTCACACTTGGGATTTTGTCACGTGATAATGCTACGATACAGCGTATTTACGTGCGCTCAAAAGCTGACAGTACGGCCAGCTTGATCTAGCGCACGACACAGGAATGAAACATAAGGAAAACTAACAACAAAAACCCGAGTAGCTCAGAAGAAACGGTCTGGGCAATAGTCCATGAAAGCAGTCCGGAAGGAAGAAGTGAAACTACAGGGGTAGGGTTTGTGAAGCAGGCTGATTTTAAGCCAGGAGTGAAAGAGAGAGGGAGTTATGGATGAGCAGAGTGGTGTTTCAAAAGAGGAAGAAGTGATAGGTGAAGAAATAGATGAGTCGGAAACAGAGGAATTGGTACCAGACTGAGGTTGGTGAAGAGACAAAGCTGCGTGACAAAATCGCATGTGTGACATTGGTCTTACATACATGTGCCTTTCTCTTTTCACTCGTGACACCTGGTATTGAAATGTGTTCACTCCATTTCATTTGTATACAGACTGGTGCAGCTAGGGTGCCCTGGGGGCCTATGCTTCCAATCTTGCTTGAAAAAATGGTTTTGAAATGTACTGCAAAACAGGGAAAGTTTCAGACACCTTTTGGACTTTTTAAAATGTTATGTATTTTATAGCACGACAAGCCAAAATCTACACTCTGCGCGATTTTGGCTTGACGGTCCGCCCGCCAGTACTGAGAGCGCCACGTGACCCACGTAAGCCATGCCCCTGGCCAAACAGATTCACCGGTCAAGCCGATGGATTATTAGATATAGATTACAGTACCCACGAGGGCGATCCTGTAGAATAGAAGTGCCGGTTTTATACCCCATGGAATTCTATGGGGGGGGGGGTACGTTCGTTCGTTTTTCCTTGCGGGCAGGGGTCCAGCCTACTCTGAACCCTAGCGCTGCCCATGGGTGCAAAAACACATAAAATGTTCGATGGACACATGGGATTCCATGTGGAATACTCCAGAGAATTACTGTGGAACACGGCGTTTTACATGGTAATTCCACAAAGTATTTTACATAAAATTCCATGGAGTCTCCATGGAAAACTTTGCGTTTTGCCCCCATGGAATTCCACGGGGTATAAAACCAGGACCTGTATTCTGCAGGATCGCCCACACAAGACCCACCCATATGTTGACTGCTCCACGGGTTCCCTGACTGCAACCCTGAAATTCTGACTGTACGCAGATGACATTAACAGAACAAACAAAGAGCACAGTCACAAAGTGAGCTAGCGTACGTGTCTGCAGTTCGTTAGCGACATCCTGCATGCGAGTTGTTGAACGTGAAAACACGTTCTTTAGAAGTCGAGCCGTCTCCGTCAGCCTTCACAGCACAAGACGATATTCCATTCTCATTACAGACACACTTTGGCAATGGTGCCAGAGTAAAGGCAGCAACGCTCTGCCTCTCAGAAGCCCAGATGTGGACAAAGACAGGAAGAGGCCAGGCCATTGGTTAGGGTTAGTGCCATGTGTTTACTTCAGTGTTTTGACACTCATGATTGGATGGCAGGAAGAGAATCCGACCTGTAAAAGATCCATCCCACTAATCTCCAGTGGCGCGGTGACACAACGGGTAGAGCGTTGGATTTGCAATCAACAGGTCATGGGTTCAAATCCTACTCAGGGCAAAAGCTGCATAAAACCTTGGGCAAGTTGTTCACGCCTATGTGCCTCTGTCACCAAGCAGTATAACTGGGTACTGGCCAAGGGGCGGTGATGCTCTGCAGCTGGGAAGGTAACTGCAGGCCTGGCAGAAAGTGATGGCAGCCTACCACTGGGTGGATGACCTATAGTCACCTGCGGGCTGACTGCCTACACACCGGGATCAGCTCCGGGCCCAACGCTCGATAACGAGTATGGGAAGCCTTTACCTTTACCTGATCTCCAGAGGTCTCATCCATAACAGGTGGCAGACGAGGACCCAGCTGACCCAGGAAAATGATTAAAACAAACATTATTTTTCACCTCCGCCACCATCACCGCTATAGTGGTGGTCGTTTTCTATGTGAAACTCGGTTATCTGGTTCCCCATCGGTTTTCACCCTCCATTTGTTACATCGCCCCCAGGAGGGAACGACGCACTGTGATCAGTCTGTCTGTTTGTCTGTCTGTCCATCCTCTCGCATACGTCAAACAAACACATATCCAAACTTCAGTAAATGTTCTGTACATATTAAATGTACTCATCCTCTGACAACAATGCAATAAATTATGTACTTCTTGTTTTGATCTATGAGTCAATGGTAGCACAGATTAGCTCCACCTGCTGCTGCGCAATCATAATATTGGGCACATCTGACAGGTAATCCAAAACAAAGAAAAGCACAACAGCGAGTTCCCAGACTATGGCGGTTGTTGACGCTACCAATCACCCAATATGGCTGTCAGGTCTACAATTAGAAGGTCTTTGCTACTACTACATTTAACCGCCTTCTATTTTGGAGTTACAAGAAAATGCGTCAACTGACCGTTTCCTGGTAGCATGTAGGACGACTTGAGTAGGATCCTGGTGTGACAACTCCATCTCCTGGATAGATTCCTGGACCGTTTGACACATGGTGCGACGCAGACTGCAACCACGCATATATCACAAATAACTGACCGAGTTCTTACGTCCCATTCATTCGTGCGTTTGTTATTGCGAGCAGAGATTCAGCCTACTCTAGATCTCAGCGCTAAGTAAAGTATACGTCGATTTGTATAGCGCATTTTTACGCAAAGCGCCTCAAATGCGCTCAGATATGGATCACACAGTTTTACCTGCAAATTACACCCTGCCTGCCTTTACTCCCCAGCCGCAGAACATCACCGCCCTTTGGCTGGTACTCATTTTACCATCCCACAGAGGGTAGAAGGCTGAGTCGACCTGGGTGGTTGGTTACATACCGAAATAAAGTGCCGCCTCCGGGAGTCGAACCCGGACACGGTCACTCATCCCAGTACTAACCGGGATCAGCGTAGGTTAACTTCGTTGATCTAGACCAACGACGCTACCACTACACCACGCCACCACCTTATAGTGTTTCAGCATGTGCGTGCACATGGAGTAGAGGGGTAGGTAAGTAGGTGTTTTTTGTGTGCGCGAGTGTAGGGTGGAGGGAGGGAAAGTAGGCTGTAAGCAGTTTGTCCGTATTTATAGCACGCCCCGTCTAGACGTGGCCTACCATCTGGCTAGCCCTGACTGGTGCTATGCAATGACACCAGTCCATGGCCAGCCACACCTTTCAGCTTCGGCCTACGCCAGGGCGGCTGAACGAATCAACGGACAGCCCGAAAACATAATGTCTTCACCGACACTGGCAAATCAAATCAAATCAAATTTATTTGCCATAAATTCAGTACACAATATAACAGTGAGTTTGCATTGTGTTTGGCTGGACAGACAGGCAATAACTTCGCACTTATGTCTGCCCATGACAGTTAAACCTAAAAAAAATAAAAATAATATAAAAAAAACAAATAATACAATTTATACTAGATAGTCAAACACTTTATCTGATCAGACGAATGGACTAGCGGTGCATGAATGAAGGCACAGTCAAATGGAACAGCCTGAAAAAGGCATTGCTGCCTTTTAACTCGCTCTCCCCTAAGCCAGTACCCAACAGTTAGCTACCAGCCTATTAGACAATATTAGACCAAGAGGACACCAGTACAGACGCAGCATCAATTACTGATCAACGTACACTTTCCAAGCGACGTCTCGAACCAACGACGCTGAAGGAATCAGCAAAAGTCCGATCCAGAATACTCCGCAGCCAAATACGTATCTGTCCTGTAGTACACAATCATTATTGACTTAGTAACCATAAATTAGCGCCATACGGGACTGAAGGTCGACTCTTCAAACGTCCATTGCGAAAAGTCACATAACACAAAAACAAGGCCAAATATCACAAATCCAGACCAATCAAATTTAAACATTGTGCCCCAGTTTAAGAATCAGTGGTCAGTTGCCAGCTCCCACTGTAAATGGTGGAAGAGATAGCTTTTGAAAATGGCCATATTTCCAACTTTGAACGGCTCATAACCTTGACCTTAACCTTGGATCGGGTCATACTGCATACCGTCGTGCATAACTCATCGACCTCTACCTCCACGCCAAATTTCATTGAAATCAATGAAAATTTTTGGTGGACGAACGGACATATGTATGCACGGACGGACGGACGGACATTTCAGATTCGCTTTATTAGGTTGACTCTGTTGAAGAGTCGACCTAAAAATACACACATATAACCGAAACCAACAATGCCTATTATCCACACATGCCAATAGACGAGGTGTGGATATATCGATTACTGTTTGTTTTTTTGTAATTTTGTGTGTGTGTGTTTGTACGGTTGAGGATTTCTCCACCGAGGATAAAGCTAATGGCGTTATCTATTGCACGGCAGTTCACTGGCATCCTGGGCAGGCAATTTCACATTTTGGGGAACTTTGCTCCCCCAGAAGCCCAAAATCGGACGAATCGGCTAGCACGCGTACTGATCTATAAATAGAACTAGAAGGAGCCTAGCCTATCCTGCAGGCCTAGGCTGACCGAAGTCAGAGTGACGTTCTATTTATAGTGCGTGCGGCGTGTGGACGTATAATCGGCATGTGTGGACAGAGGTCAGTCACCACTGACGCACTTGCTTTTCTTCTTTCTCCGTTATGACAGCCATTTTTCCCAGGTGAATACTGGTTAGTGGTCCCCCTCAATTTTCGTCCTCCACAAAAGATAAAACCTGAATAAATAAACAAAAAGAAATCTAAACCTAACAGGCAGAAATGTAAGAATTGCTCACATGTGTGTGCGTATCATTATGCACAACTGTTGTACACAACACAGCACAGCACAGAGCAGTTCTAATTATCTTCCCTCTTATCCTCCAGTCCACCACCACAGCTAAGATACTGTCTGTTGGAGGGGAGGGAGAACAAACACATAGGAAGAGGTTCTCAAAAGCATTACTGTCGTTAACAAATCCTCGTCAAACTTGAGAACTGATCAACACTGTCTGCATACCATGCCGACCATTTCAGGCGCAAGGTCAACAGTAGGCCACATGTGTGGATAGACGACAAGAAAGAGGAACCAGCTGGCAATGCTTCCCCACAGAGCCAGATGAGACAGCTACAATGCAAAACACACGCATCACCTCAAGAAAAACGCGACAATGGCATCACAACAATCAACCACGTGTCTGTTACCACCGCTAAACACACTTCTCCACCTCTATAATTGCTTCATAAATCATAACAAGGTGTCAAACAATTTTGACAAAAGGCTGCATCACAGTGGGGCGGATTTTTCATGGGGGCACAATGTAATGTGACACTGACCAGTCGGCAGCATTGCAGTCTGCTGCAGCAGTGGCGCTGTGACACCGTTATCAATCTTTTGCAGCATACTACGCAACAGTGACTCACAATGCTTTTCCTCCAAAAATTGCCCCTTCACCTATGGGGATCTGACTCCCATCTAATAAATGGTTCCTTGTTCCCACCCAAGTTTACCCTCCAAATAGCATCTCAATCGGTTAAGCCATTTTTCAGGAATCACAAACGTTACCAACTGATACACACACAGACACAGACAAACACACAGACAGACCACGCTATTCCACACTGACAGTAGTGTGGGGTGTGGAAAGTGTTAGGATGTTCCTTGTTCAAAACTGCTCTAGTTTTTCAGAAAAAATCCTGCATTACAAATCCATTCCATCTGTGGCGACAGGCCACATCTAGCTATTGCTGTGATGCGGCCTAAAATATCAATAGTAAAACTTTAAAAAATATGCCATACGATATTTAGCACTCTGTAGTGGGACCACGTTATGGTGCAAAAACACTAATGATGTATTACAAACACACAAATAAAAACACCTGTCAAAGCACGTGCCTACATAAGTTTGATGTCTTAAACGTTTCCGCTGTAATGCAGGATCCTTTCTAAAAAACTAGAGCAGTTTTGAACAAGGAACAGCCTAACACTTTCCACACCCAACACTGGTCTCAGTGACCAACGCCATAACTATTCAACAAACGTAATTTTAACCCAGTATTTCATTTTGCAGCCGTCTTTATCATTGTTTCTTCCAACCACTTTAAAGCACTAAAGGTGATTAACTCTCTGAATGTGATAAACTAATGTGATGAGCAGTCTTCCATCCATTGGACTGACAGGACCTGGCAACATTTTACATTCCCTCACGACACGGTCTCAGTGCTGAGGTCCAGAAGTAGGCTGGACCTCTGACTGTAATAAAAAAGAAAAACCCTCATGATAATTTCAATTCAGTGCCATATCGGCTCATTAGTCCAATGATCACTTTGATTCAAGACAACAGAAGAACTAAATAACACATTCTACAATGTACAGATCACAATACAAACTTGTCGATTGATTCCTTCACATTTTAACTGACTAATACTGTCAACCAGAATTTTTCATCTATTCTTCCAAAGTTGTTCTAAATCCACAACTATTCTGCACTCCGTTTACTATGCAGAAAAAAATGAGAGAGTAGATGTACCCATGTCCACGCCGAAGTCTCCATTCCAGCTTTGACGCAGACTGTGACGACCACGTACTAAAGAGTCAGTCACAGTAATACAAAACACATACATACATACTCTCTTATATACACATCAGTGTGACAGCCAGCTGCTAGTTAAGCCTAGCTCAGCTTTCACCTGGGTAGCCCATTGACTCTGTAAGCCAGACGAGTGATTAGTGCAAAACTGTGTGTGGCCAGATGACCTCCCTGATGAGCAATCACTCACTCTCTTCCCTTCTTCAACTGCAAGTTAGTTAGTCGGAGTTTAACGCCCGTTTTCAGCACAAATATGGCTATATCAGAGAAAAAAGGTCAGCGTTGGAGAACTATCCCTACCCAGTGAAGGAAGGCCAGCGATATATTAACCTCTACCCTGGCCGCCTTTTTGTTCAGCAGCCACCCAAAATGGAAAAGGGATCGAGAGGCTCATTTAAATTATTATGCTAGCGCCAACAACAGGGGAAGACAACTATCACACTGTAAGACTAAACTAAACCAAATAGAACAATACACCACAATAAATCTTAACTAAGCAATACAGATAACACAGTAATAAACTAAAGAAAGTAAACCCAGGTTCAGTCGCCTCCTATGACCTCCGGCCTGGAAACGGAGTGGGATGATTCTGGTAGAAAGAAAAGGGATGGACAAAAGAAGAAAATAGGTAAAGCAAACAAGCAAAGTAAAAGGAAAAAGTAAAAAAAACAAATGGCGAGAAAGTGAATGGACATGGAAGAAAAAAAGCAGGATAGGGGGTACACAGGCCCCACGAGGGGTTCCTCAACTGCAAACTGTATTCACACCTATGACGGGTGGCAGGTAACACTGCGTGATCCCACAAGGCATGTGAGTTTCCCATAGCGGTGAAAGCTAAGTTGATGCTAACTGCTATACACTGTTTACTTTACTTACTTACTTACAAGACATGGTACAAGCTCACTGCTTGCTCAAGACCAAGAGACAAGTATTGCAGCCGTAGGTTGCACAGCTGTGTTTGCAGCGATGCCTACTGAGGTAATTTACATTTTACCATTAAACTTACAAGTAACTCTAACATCCACCAACATCACTCACCGTATACACCATGTTGCCAAGAAATAAGTAATCGCCGATTTTTCCGTCTTTAAATGCAACATCTACAGCAAAAAAACAAACACCAAGAAAGATTATCCAGACAGCTCGTCTGTATACTTGATGTACAGAAATTTAACAATGACGGTTAGAATGTGACTAACATAACTTGCTAAAAGTGACTAAATTTATAAATGGCTCAAATGGTTTCACTCCTTTACACCTGTATAATGAAATTTCGTTCAGAAAGACTGGCGACATTGTGTAAAAATCTGGTGAACTTCAGTCCAGTAACTCCGGAGTTTAAGACGAGCAAAGACGTACACCCCCTCGTCAATCAGCAGTTTGGCTTTGTTTGCTTGGTGGCACCACTGCTAGATGGTATTGTAGGGTTTAACGTCCCACTCGACACATTATAGGTCATTTCGGAGACGATTTTACAGGTCAGATGACCTAACCAACAGTTTAATAGCACTGAAGGATAATAGTCTTCCAGATCAAGGGCCAATCCCACAGGCTCAGCAAACTAAAAGGTAAAGAAAAAGATGTAAGTACACCTAAGACACAGAGGCGCTCGAAAGACAGCTAAGCCAAGCAAGATCGAAGCCCGATGCAGCCACTGCTAAACCTTGCGAGATCAGTACTCACTTTTGTGGGGCGATCAGTACTCAGGGGCTATGTATGCTAAGGGGCTTGTATGCTATGCCGCGCAGGCTACATGCTAGGCTCTGCCATGCATTTCTGGTTTATGTCGATAGATGCTAGATGTTCAATGTATGGCAATGTCCAGTATCTGTACGTGTGTCTATTCATTTCTGCATAGCAAAATGAAAAGCCCGTATCAGATTGACTTCATATCTGGTACACAAAGTATTAGTCTTTGACAGATGAATGCTGCTACTATTTTTAGACAAAATCTGCAGAAGTCACAGAACTGAAAAATCAACATTTGCTACGTATTCATAGCAAATGGGTTATTCAATCGTCAATAACAACATGCAGCATTCAATACTCAATAAAAGCATGGCAAAAGGATCACTGCCACAATATCGGTCTGCAGTGAAAAAACAATTAAATACGCAATAACAGCACAGCAGCGTGTGTATATGATAGCTGCCACTGATGCAGAGATGAAGCCAGATTCACTCGTTCATTCGTTCGCTATTGCGGGCAGGGGTCCAGCCTACTCTGGACCCCACTGCTGAGACCTTATGTAGGTCTAACGTGCTAACACAGGAGATGAGGGGAATTCGTTGGTGTATGCGAGTGTATGTATGACGTGTAGGGTGAAGGCGGGTTAAGTAGGAGTGAACAGCTTGTCGGGTATTTCTATAACGCAACCCCTCGGTGCATGGCCTACTGTCTGGCTAAGCCCTGACTGGCGCTTATGCAGCCAGCCCTGACTGGCGCTTACTCATCGCCAGCCAGTGGACTTGCTGCTTCGGCTCACGTCAGCGCAGCTAATACCTTGACGCTGATAATCAAGGCATCAGCAACTGTCACAATTTATAATGGACACCGTCGAACCGCCTCTTTTTCCTGTCTGGGATTATCTCCCTGTTCATCACGTGCGTAGGAATTATTAGAAATAATTCTTTGGTAGGCGGACGTGCCTGGGCTGAGATTTGAACCCCGGCCACTGATTGCATCATGCTCTACTGCACATGGCACCCGAGTGCTCTGACCACTAGGCCACAATTGTGGGCAGTTCTGAAGCTAGGTTCTGTAGCATCTGAATCTGACCGACCTTGTTCGAGAGCGACCACAGTCATCCAGAAGAGCAACACGGAGTGGTAGACGGCGTTACCACACCACAGCCAGAACACCTGTGTACCAGTCAATTACTATACAGGTAAAACGCCCGTTACCTGTAGTATGACAGTCTAGTCTATTCAGAAAATAAAAGAGCACCTTACATTGTTCCTATATCTTCCGCAAAACTGTTTTGATCTTTGCAAATTTTTCAACACAGCAGCAATCATCACTGATTAATATTCTAGCTGAAGTCAGTAATCTATGTAGCATTGAGACCACAAGGGCAGCGCTAGCTAACGATTGTGAAGACATCAAAAAAGTGAGATCCACAAAATGGTTGCCATTAATACATAATATAAAAAATACAGAATTACAGATAAAAACATAAACACACATAAATATGTTTATA
>Ga0209780_1002056_pt1 | contig 13979 bp, 12 predicted proteins | sample WorMetexBAHAMAS2_FD_187384 | JGI IMG/M metagenome (GOLD analysis project Ga0209780, IMG submission 187384) | Marine gutless worms symbiont microbial communities from Max Planck institute for Marine Microbiology, Germany - Inanidrilus exumae... | ecosystem: Host-associated > Annelida > Digestive... | reverse complement strand
TAGATGCACCGTGTACGTTACCCCTAACTCCCCCAAAGGGTGGCACAAAACGCGATTTTGCTATTTTTTTTCCCAGTAAATTTCAACTTCTGTCGAAAAACGTCTGCTGCAAAGTTTCTTCGTGTGAAAACTTCCAGCGGCAAAGTTGTAGCTACATCATTCCTCTATCTAACGGTCCATAGAAGGATTTCGGGTGACGTCCCCATCTACCTGAAATTTGCGCTCAAAGTGACCCACCCCCGTCGAAAAACGCCGATTTCGACAGATTTCGCTTAATAGTGCTGCAGACGTAAGAGCTAGCGAGAAAAGTTCAATTATCGCTAATAGGAAGTCGACAAAGCGCTTTCCATCGAGCCATAGATGAACCCTGTGCGTTACTCCCAAGTCCTCCAAAGGGTGGCTCAAAACGAGAATTTTTACATTTGGCGTTGCCTGTCATTTCTTCGCTGCAGGTAATCGTACACATTTCAAACTTAATATGTGAGTTGAACATAGCCAGTCTCAGCCTACGGACGACAAATTGTACCTGAAATGGGCGTGGTCACTGTCACGTGACCGTCTTTAATTTTTAAAAAATAAGTGATAATATCTCGAAAACGGTACAAGATAGCCTCATAGTTTCTATTAAATTCGAACAGGAAGTCGTATGCGTTCTATCGAATGGTTATGTTGCCGATGACCTTGGGTGACCTCTAAGCACGTTAAACCACCTCAGTTTGTACATTTTGCACTGCCTTATGCATCTTCGTAATTGGCCATCGCAAAGACTACAAATTTGACGTAAAGGTTGAATGTGCAAGTCACAGCCTACGGACGACAAACTGTCCCTGATTGGGGCGTGTTCAGGTCATGTGACCCATTACAAAATGTTGGGGCTCCAATCATATAACTGGAACGGCTGAAACTAAAGTCGTCAAATTTTGTACACGAGTAGGCAATATCAATATGCAACAGGATGACATATCACCAACAAAAGGGCGTGGTTATGGTCACGTGACTGTTTTAAAATTTTGCCGTTAGTCGTGATGCAGCGCGACGGGCGGGTTTTGTCAGCGACAGCTGAGCTACTTGTTTAGATATCGTGCAGAAAAAAAGACAGAGAGACAAACAAACAAACGCCGGTGAAACCGTATCCCGCTACTGCCGTCGGAGCGTAATTAATAAGACGACAAAAATCGGATCTGCTGGCAGTATTTTATTTCTCGTTGTCTTTCAATCGCTGTCCAGAGAAAAACTCACAAAACTCGCTTTTAAGAGTAAATAAGTTTCATTACTTGCAAATCAAAATAGCAGACTGTTTTCCGCAAAGTTCGCACATATGCGTATGCTAAAACAGAACAGGTTAGGTCAAAGTTTGTATTTTTTAAAAGCAGAATACGCGTACGATACGTTCATAACGTATATGAGCATAACGTAATAGTGGACCCACCATGGAAGTACGTGACGATACCTCAAACTGTCAACTAAAACTGCCTATAGGTCGACATATGATGTTAGGGCCTACATAACTGATTGGTTAAGGTTTTACGTCCTGCCCGACACCAAAACGGGAAATTTCAAAGACGTTTTTCCCAGCCAATCTCTTGGCTCAGTACCGATATACTTAAACAAACACAACAAAAGCAAGCATGCATCCATAAAAAATATGCTACAACATAAAATAAACCAAATAAATTAGCCCCGCACGGGACTGACGATGACTCTTCGCAACTGACGTTTCTGCCAAGTTCAAAGTCACGTGACGCAAAAACTAGGACAAATATCAAAAATGCGGCCCGATCAAATATAGATATTGTGCCCTATTTAAAGAATAACTGTTCAGTTGACAGCTTCCATTGTAAATGGCGGAAGAGACACCGGTAGCGTTTAAAAATGAAAGGATTTCCAACTTCAGAGGGCTAGTAACCTTGACTTTTGACCTTGGATCAGGTCATACTGCATACCGTCATGCATCACTCATCGACGGACCTAAATGCCAACTTTCATTGAAATCAAAGAAACTTCTTTTTGTGGACGGACGGACACAACATGGACGGACGAACATTTGAGATCCACTTTATTAAGTCGACTCAGAAGCGTCGACCTAAAAACTAAAGCCAGGTTTGATCACCTCCTACGACCTCCAGCCTGGAAGGAAACGGAACGGATCTGTTCTGGAAGAAGTAGATAGATAAGTCAGAAAGTAAACGATCAAGGAAGAAAATAAGTAAGAAAGAAAGCATAAGGAAAAAAGTAAAGAAGGAAGGAAGTGAGGAAGGAAGTAAAGTAAACAAACAAACAATATAGCTCCGAAATCAACGCATGAATCACGGCGCATTACCGTCCCGGAGCCCGTACGGGGCGAGGCCTACAGAAATTTGTCAGACTAATGCACAGCCTGTACTATTATATTTACCCTCGCCGACGGCAGTTGCAGGAGGGGGGCAGTTTTCACCGGCGTTTGACTGTCTGTTCATCCGCACGATATCTGAAAATACCTGATATACAAATGTTCTACGACGAGTCATAGGAAACCCTTTCTTTGGGGTCAAAAGGTCCAAGGTCAAGGTCACAAAGCACAAAAAAGAGCCGGCGTGGTTTTTACACTCTTCTGAGTGCTAGCTTCTTCTGTTTGTTTGTTTGAACAAAACAGTTTTCTAACGTCGAACGTAACAAATGGCCCTAACGTACTATTCCATTGTTGTATACCGTACGTATGCTAAAATATAACACGGTAGATCGGCACATATTTTCCAGTAACAGAATACGTTGGCGTAGGATAAACTGTGGTTTGCGGAGACGTACGTACCCGACTTGTTTCTGAGTGGAGGTGCAGTCGACGGAAGTGACGACGGGCGCCGAGCGGCTGTTTTGATGTCTGACCAGTACCAGACGACCAAGCTCCTCACACCATGACGTCAACACTCCTGCACCACCACCACAACCAGCTCATTCCATCCATAACTGCTGCAGTGGATTAGTTACAATGTTACAATCTAAGCCTAACACAAACATACACGCTAAACATCACTAATAGAACTAGATGAACTCACCGCGAAAGTTTGCCCAAAGGTGCTGCTTACGTGGGGCCATTTCGGAATTTAGGTACATTGCGTTCGCCGATTGTTGGTATGATTAATTATCACCGTGCTGGTGATGCATAAAATGTAAACAATCGCCGGTTTACTGAGTTTTTTAGCCGTTACTTCCACATCCCTCTACCGATCGTAACGAAACACGAACTTGGTCTTCCCTTCCCCCTAGGAACCTTCCCACAAAATGTGGTACAAATCCGTCCACAATCTTTTTAGTTATCGTGGTCACAGACAGACACACACACAAACCAACGCCGGTAAAAACATACTCTCTCGCTATCGAGGGGGATAATTACAGTTCGTACAAATAAATACAAATTACATAAACATGAAGTCGCATCTTGGTCTTGTTCTCGGCACTTACTGCCTTCTTCCCATCCCTGCCACAACCAGCCGGGGTCGGTCGGCCGGGTGCTCTAGTAACTGTTACGAGCACGCCGCGCGCAATAGGTTTAAACTAACATGTATATAACCTGTCAAAAATCTGACACTCTAAACCCTGCTCGACAGCGATCAACTTGCATATAACAAAAATATCTTGAGAAATCCCCTCAAACGTCTGCTGCAAAGTTTCTTCGTGTGAAAACTTCCAGCGGCAAAGTTGTAGCTACATCATTCCTCTATCTAACGGTCCATAGAAGGATTTCGGGTGACGTCCCCATCTACCGTGCTTTTGCAGCGCTGTCACGAATAAACGGAAGTCGGCATGCGATCTAACGGTAGATCCTAATCAGTGATCTGAACCAGCACCATGCGGCGTCGCACTAGTGCCCATTTCCGCTCTTGCAGCTGTGGTAACGCCAACCAACTACCAACTTCGCCGTTAACTCCTTAACAGCTGCATCAGTAAACGAAAGAACGTCAGGCATTTGAGTGGCAGATGACAGAGATCTGGTTGACCTAACAAGCGCGCAATTAGCGTCCATGTCAGCGACGACCTAAGTACCCGTCACGCACCACAGACTTGTACGTACAGCTGACAGGCAGGCGTGACTAACCCAAGCCAAGTTCGGCAGCACTTTTTACTTGGCCAGAGACGCAACCTCGACTTGTCGTGTACTGTAGCCCTATCCATATACCTCAACTCCACCCCAACCTACTCGACGAGTACCACGGACGCAGGCGAAGCAATTCAATGTCCGCATCTATTTCACACTAATTATATAATTATATAGAATACTGAAATCCACTTATTTCATGTATTATATATCACTGATTCGCTGGTCGTAAAATCAAATTTAACACCTTGGTGATACCAAAACTTGTCTAAACGTGCTTTAAACAGACTGACAACATATATGTCATATAAACTATTCCAAATATTAACCACGCAAGCAAAGAAAAAGTATTTTCGTGTAACACAGTAAAACGTATGATTAAGTAGTAACATTAGGTGATACTTCCAGATCATGTACAGTATATTATGTTTTATTTTTTTAAATCAATCGTTTTCGTGTATGCCTGTATTTCAAGGTAGGCATATTTAAGCGTACTAAATAAACTGCCCTTAACGCCAATCATAACGAAAACAACTGCAGTTAAAGGAACGAGACTATTTTTAGAACTGCATTCATCCAATAAAGAGGAACATCAGCTACGTGACACCATAATTATGATAGCGACGACACACAATCACATCATAAATCAGTAGAGTAACAAGAACGACGGTAAATGCCGTTTACTTTCCCATGACGCTGTCGGTAGCGTCTATAGTCGGCGTGACTACTTGGCCCACAAAACGACGTCGGCCGCTCAAACTATTCAGACACGGCACGAATCCAGTGGGCACAGACGGTCCAGATCCCATAAGCTCAAGTGGCTCCCGAAATTGCCAAAAGTGGCCCGAACTTTCAGGTATAGTGAAGACTACACCAATATACAATCTGCAGGAGACTATGCATGGACCTCCGTGACGACGCTACTATCTGCCTCAAATACTTCATTACCCATGCCGGCGTTATAGCCGCCGGCGTGGGAAGGGGGTTCAGTCGCGTCTGTATGTTTGTTTGTTTGTCCGCGCTCTAAAAGGAAAACATGATACGCATATACTCTACAGCAGTCGCTCGGCATGCAATGACCAAGAGGTCAAAAGGTCAAAGATCAAGGTTACACGGTTACGAAAAACGTCACGGTCACACGGTTGCTGGTGACGTATACAGCAACGGCCGTGTGCTGCTGCTGCCGTGTGGGTCTGCATGTCGACACGACTGCCTATGTTTTCTAGTTTGTTCCTGCATTGAAACGCTACTCTGCTCTCGGCTGGCATAAAGGAATGGGCGGATAAAACGTTCAGACAGTTATTCTTATGCGGAGTTTGTGGAGTTTGAAAGAAATTCCCGCGTTTGACAATAAGCACTAATTTATGAGATCTTATGTTAACGTTTACGATGAAACGCCGAAAAACCTTGGCAAAGTAGACAGCAAATCTGAGCAAAATGCCGTTCAGCGGTAGCAACGGTAAAGTACACAAAGCGGACGCTTGACGTCATGTAAAGGCCCGTTCACATCGCGGGGTCTAAAGTGAACTGATTCGATTTCTTTCGCAGTTCTAAGTATGTTCAGAACTAGTTCAGTTCAGTTTGAGTCGCGGCGATGTGAACCGACCTTAAAACTTCGATGGTCGCAGCGTTGACGAACGCTGTCGTAGGATAAAAAAGCGAAAATCGGTCATATCACAAGTTTTGAGTAGGTGACGTACCCGTATAGAGCCTTGGGTGTCCGGATACCCCAAAAAATAATATAGCACTGCCTAATGACAGCCCCGTTCGACCAGTTCAGCCATTATGCAAGACTCCAACAAAGTTGAAATTTTTTTATGGCTCTGGCCTTCAAGATCGTCTGCAGGTCACCGTACAATTTTCATTAGTACGACACAAGTCGACGAGCCCTGTATAACTGTACCATTATATCGCTCGTATATCTTCAGCAGTTTCGGTTTTGCCCACGCGAGCAACAAAGTGATTGCAGAAACCCAAATTTGGAAACCATCTCTAAAATATAAGCAGCTGTTCCCAGTGAATAGGTGAACCAATTGCAAAACCTCATAAAAATACATCCACAACTTTATGCGAAATCCTGCTGACAAAAAATGCAGAATGTGGAGTACTGCCATCCAGGTTATACACACGCTCCAAGAATTCGACAACGTCCTATTGTCGGCGGAGAAAGGCGGAAATTGACTGCACACTGCGTCACCGATAGCGAGCGCATCAGACACGTACTAAGTACAGTTGGAGGCGGCGACACACGCCGTCCAACAGCAGCGCATGCACGACCGGCGTCGAGCCACAAAAGACCGGAAATGCGTGCAGTCACTGGTCGCACGTCGTCCGTCCTACCACGGTCATACTCACTCACTCACTCGCTCAGTCATTCCATCTCACTCTGCAGTACAGCGGCGTCAGCGCGTCAATCACGTTCACACTGCAGGGGCAAACTCTCTGTAAACTCTCCCAGATGGTCCGGGGAAGCCCGGCCGCCAAACGTTTTTGATGTATTATTAGGCCGCATCGCACACACGCACGTAGCGTGGTCTGTGTGTGTGTGTGTTGGTCACGCGGAGGTGCCGTGTAAAAAAGGCTGAACCGATCGAGATGCTGTTTGAGGCTGACTCATATGGGTTCAAGGAACCACATATTAGACGAGGTCGAGATTCCCGTATGGGAAGGAGTAATTTTTGGGGTTGTCCGGCCCACTGCAAAGCACCTAGAGTCTCTGCTGCGGTGTACGCAGCAAAAGGGATTATTCAATCCACAATAACGACTGCCGCAGCTGATTGCAATGCTCGCGATTGGTCGGTGTCACACTACATTGTCCCCCGTGAAAAATCATCCGCCCCTGCGATGCGGCCTTTTGTCAAAATTCTGTGACCACTTGTTAAGCCTAAAAACCGTTATTCTTGTGTACCTTGACCATAACAGAAGAAAAGTCAAATACCGGGGGACATCCCAGTGAGTATATTCTCAGGAAATATATTAGGATGCGTACCCCTCATTTCCCCGGAGTTGACGATTATAGTCTGTTAACAACAGAGTGCTGGCCAACAGCAGTCCCGTTCGGTCAGCTCAGCCGATTATGCATAATTCGTTCAACGTCAAGGCTCCAGCGAACTTCAAAGTTTCATACGTGTCTGGCCTCCAAGGTCGTCAGAAGGTCACCGTTCAATTTCATTAGTACCCGACACAAGTCGATGAACCCTAGAAAACTGTACCAGTATATCGCTCGGGTACCTTCAACAGTTTAGGTGCTTGCTTCAGACGGTAGACGACAAAACACGGTCGATAGCGACATTGTTCCACGTGACGACGACCAACGCAAATATCGCGATGCGTGGGCTGGTCGTCGCAGTCTACGGTCATCAGTCTTCGCTCCAGTCGTCAAAATCACGCACACAATCCTGGACGCATTGCCCCATGCCATGCGGGCCGTCGTTGGGGCTGTACGAACAGGTCCGACGTCGTACGAGGAGACGAGACGACCAAATATGGCTCTGGCTTTTACGTTTGTGTTATAGTATCTCTGCGTTCACTGATGAATGTACACTTTTGTGGGTTTAGTTTAGTTTCAGTTTATCCAGTACCGAGCCACGAGACTGGCTGGGAAAAAACGTTTCCGGATGACCTGACTTGTGTCCAGTGGGACGTAAAACCCCAACGATCAATCAATCAATCAATCAACCAACAAGTACATCGTCTTCGGGGACGGCCGTATATCCACACATGCCGATCCTACGCCGCGCGATTTCACCATCGGCGCATCTCTAGCGCGGCGTTTGGCCCGCGCGCTCACTTAACTATAAACAGAACGTCGCTCTGACGTCAGTCAGCCTAAGCCTGCAGGCTAGGCTAGATTTTAGTCCGATTTTAGTCCGTTTTTCGTCCGATTTTGGGATTGTGGGGAGCAAAGTTCCCCAAAATGGGCGATTCCCTGCCCACGACGCCGATGAACCGCCGTGCAAAATTTGACGCCGCTAGCTTTGTCCTCGGTGGAGAAATCTGTAACCGTACAAACACATAAAATTAAAAGAAAAACAAACAAACAAGCAGTAACCGATATATTCCACACATTGCCTATCGGCATATGTGGATAATAAACGCTTGGACACAGCCGTCAAACACGCGTTGGGTTATACGAGACGCGAGCGCCTCCAGCCGTTTTAAGAATAAGAAAAATACAACGAAGAGCGACAAAATGTTACCGTTATCGGGTGAAAAGTTGCACACCAATGAAAATCTGGTAACAAAACGACTCGAATTATACAGTTTTGTTTTCACTGCCAATGTATCATGCAGCAAGAGCATCTGGGATCGGCACTTGGGTCAGATCTCTTCTGTCTGCATTCAGTAGGTGATTTTAGTGTATTGGCCTATACACTGCGACGGCCTGTGAGTGGGCTCAAGCGACACACTTATCTCGATGTGTATAATTATATAAATACCAAAAAACAACTTTCTGCACTGCTTACAACTCGTCCGTGAAATCAGCCATAAAAACAGTCAATGTTCTATACAGTGCAGTCGTGTGTAATGACAATAATTACTGGCTATTAGTCACCATCAAACGCAGCGATCACAACTGCGTATAACCGAACAACAAACTGCCACGCATGGCCAGCTCTGTACAACAGAATACCAAAAACTGCTGTAAAACCAACCATAACACAAATCAGCACGGCGTTGAGCTGCTGCTATACATAAGCGCTAGTTTACCATAGTCGCGTAACTTAGCCAAACACAAACCAAAAATTATCAAAATCGCCAAACGTGTGTCGTTTTTAGACATGGTGAATAATAGGTAAATATTACAATTCCATCACTGCCCATCACTATTTTTGTCGCCAGCCAGGATACAAACGTAGCCCTACACGTAACCTCTTTAAATTTCGGGAACTATAAGTGACAATATCTCGTTAACGGTGCTTGATAGAGACATAGTTGCAATGGAATACTAATAGGAAGTAGGAAGTCATATGTGGCCTATCAAATGGCACCACTGCGAATGTCCTGAATGACACTGAAGGTCACTTTTGCTGTTTGAAACCTTTTTGACTCCCGTACCTCGTGAAACGTAGTACGAATTTACTAACACAGCGCGTGGCGCGGTCCCTCTGCAGTAGCAGAGCTTCTTGTGCATTATCGCCATGCGGACATGCCCGCTTTAGCAAGTTGTGCCAACAGGGTGGCTACTGAAGGTGGAGCCTGCTCAGCTCGAAACAGTGCGTTATTTTTGTTTCAGTTTTATTTCATTTTATTTCACATGTAAGAGCCGCTTAAGACAGACACTCGGCCATCCACGATCCAAGTTCCAACCCAGCCCCCCAACTGTATTTACCGGGTATTTGCCGGGTGCGGCTGCACCAGGCATAGTAGTTCTTATTCTTCTTTCTGTGATCGTGCAGCCGATAGGACTTGTAAGACTTTAGTCTTTAAAAGTCCATCTCACATTGTCTTCTACGCTCCAGACGACTTTTGAAACAGTTCACAGATGAAACGTCAATGTCCTCCTGAGATAAGTGATTTCATCGGATTACGGCTCGTTGCGACTTGCGAGAAGAAGTGTGGATGTGTGTCGGTACGGCAATGTTTCCTTGTCAACTTCCAACTATGCCCTCTAGTTACAGAGTCTCCAATTCGGTTTTGAGCAATGAGATCAGTCCTGTTTCATCTTTCTTCCAGAGTCCATAATGTTACGTGGTTTAGTCGCTTTTCATATGGTAAACTTCTCAGATGTGTGCTCAAAGTTTCTGAAACGTTGACGGCAGCGGTTTTTGCTGACTGCTCGCGTTGAGTATCAGCGCAGCAAGAAGCAACAGGTGACGGAGGAAAGAGACAGCGAAGCCATGCTCACTGGGCGCATGAGTCGGCGGTTCAGCAGTGACGGTGGGGTGGCGGCGATTAGAGCAGTATAGTATCACACAACGCGCCGTCGGGCCAGGCGAGGCGAGGCGAGGGGCCGCGTGGCACGTCAATCTACCTGGTCACGTCACGTCCACATTATGCTGGACGTCCGCTGTGTCGCCTCCGCCGCCGTAGTGCAGATAGTTACCGGCACGTGCGGACAACCGACTGATCCACCTGCCGATCCGCTGATCGATTCCAAAGGTCCGCTATTCCGACACCCCGGTCCCTGACCTAACCCGAAAGCGTAACCCTACTAATCCCTACTAATCAATAGCTGGTTCAGTCGGAATACGGGACCTTCAACCGGCCAGTACCCCGCTGCATCATCATCATCATCATCATCGGGCGACGGTCGTCGCGTCGTTGTACATCGTCGACAGCCAGCAGCAGGATTCCTCAGTCTCCGAAGGGTCGGTCGAATTACCCGCAGTTGGTCGAGCAATTTACTCCGACATCGACTAGCAGAACGTCGCCATCAGAGGTCTGAAGGTCGGTATCGTTCGACAACAAAGTAGAAACACCGCAAAATTAATATTGTAACAGGAAACACAGCCTGTTACAATATGCAAACAACTAATTAAATTAACCCATTTTTACTCAAAGTCCTAAAATGGGGACAGTGACTACTGGATTCAATACCAAGGCTGGTTAACCGACCATTTTTAGTTTTTGAGTTTCGGGCACTCTGCTGCTCAATCCTTAGCGCCAGAGCTGAATTAGTGTATCTATTTTGGGAACACTGAGCTAAAATGTGTTAAACAACCTTACACGGCAATTCCAACAGTCTGATAAGCGGGACATCGTCGGCAATCCCTTTCGGCCTGGACTTTGGACAGGAGATAAGGTTAACAATGCCTCTATAATGTCACACACATACACACACACACACACACTACATCCACCATGCGTATAAGACAGACTCCGGATCTGCGGCATGACAGCGGATCAGAATTTCACCGAGGCTCCGCACAGCACTGATTGCTACGTCGCAGCGAGCGACCAGGCCTTGTAGAAGAGCTGCGCGCATAGGCGGATACAACATTCGAACTTATTCACTCATTCGAACCATTACAAGCATTGGCGTACCTAGAGTGCGACACGCATACATGTCCCCGTCATATGTAGAAAATTTTCTAAAGTTAGTGACTGCGGTATTACGATGCACTAGTGGCCTATGTTCTCACTACTTGAGGTTTTTAACTTTTTTAAAGTCTGGTTGACAGCAGTATCTAAATACAGGAACATTTCATTATTCTGTGCTTTCAGCTATTATTCAGTCTTACTTTTGGCTGCTGGATTCGATAATATACAGGCTTATTCAGGGTTCACAACTCTCTGGCAGAGTACAATAATATCGTGTACAATACGCTCTTTTATTTCAGAGGCGTTTTTTCTTCGAAAAGACAAGTAAAGTTCACTGTGCATATTGAACGATGTAAGCTGAGCAATGGCTTGAAACAGACAACATTATAACAACTATATTGTATTGTGTGGAAAGTCACAATACAGTCTTCGGCTCTAAGCGATCCGCTATCTGTGCACAAGCAGTTTTCTTCCTGCATTCGACAATGCCTAGTGTCACGTACCTGCGACTGAATGATGTCAGCGTTATCTGCCGTGTTACTTATTTTCAGTTTCTAATTCAGGTCTGCTTTTCTACCATATCGGTCCACCAGGCTGCACAGCGGCATATTGGTTTACGCAATATCGGACATCGAACGTAGCCAAAAATTTGGGTAGGTACCTTTCTTGATTTGATTCTAACGGTAAAATTGGAAACTAGAATTCCCTATAAGGCTATTTTGGTAGTGAGTTTCCAGCGATCTGTAATCATTGAGGAGTTACGGCAGCCTGAAGTCACAAGACCTGGAAATTTGTCGAGGAATTTTTGCATTTTTTAGAAAAACGACCCCTTTGGCCCTTACGGTAAAATATTCAAAATTCTGTTCCGAAAAGTTGTTACCGCGTCACCGATCGACGTTGTTGTGTTCAAATTTTGTGAAATGTTGCCGACGGGAAATTGGCGAAATCGTGCGTTATTCAATTACCGGACAAAAAAAAACAAAATTTCGCCTGCCTCTCAAACTCGCGCTACTTCGCGGATCGCACCCAAAATTTGCCATGGCCAACTCCGAACGATGTACTCAGTTAGTTAGTTAGTTAGTTGGAGTTTAACACGTCACTTTTCAGCACAAATATGGCTATATCAGAGACGAAACAATGCACTCAGTGCTCCAGATTTCATCCAAATCGGTTCACTTTCGGCGGAGTTATAGCCGAACGCCAAATTGCCCCGTTAGGTAAATCCAATATTCGGCCGAAGCCTAGCTTCGAGCCGAATAATAATAAATACTGTTGACTAACTCGCGGAATACTTATAGTTTTTATTTATGTATTACAAACGAACTAGTTCTAATAGCCTTGCCTATATTTACACATTTACAAGTCACTAATCGGCTGTATTGCTCTATTATAAATAACACTAGTACAAGACCGTTATATCAGTTAACATTATTTGCGAATCAAGCGGACAACATTGTAAGTGGTGACTAGATTAATCGAAGACGCGCAGCTCTGGTGCTAAGAGACTGGCAGATTGAGTCGACGACCTAACAACATACAACGCCACCAGAAAAACGTCCAATATATCATCTGTATGTCGGGCTACAGTATGTAACGCTCGGTCGCCGGTTCGCTCGCGGGGGTCGGCGCCCGCGACACGGCGAACATCGTTAAGTCGACCGTACAAATCGCTGCAGGCACCTGCCCGCCCGCCGCCAATTCATTCGCTGACTCGCCCACTCTCTCTCTCTCTCTCTCTCTCTCACTGCTTACACTGGGCATAATCGCCGCACGCACACCGTCCCGTCCGGTGCACGTACATGTCATGTTTCACACTCTTTACAGTTAAAGGCCACTAAACGCCTTGCTCCTTGCCCCGTCGGTGCGGTATGCCCAACGAATTATCGAATTATCGTATAAACAACTCCACGCTGTTACGACTGCGCCAACATTATCACTTGCTTACTTATTGTAGCACAGCAGTTGATTTTAATTATGTTTTTATTTTACTTTAGTCGGTAATGTTAATTTCAGTCACAGTTTTAGTTCTTGTCAACAAAAATGTGTTGTGTTCGTGTTTTCGTCTTTTGTCACAGGTTCAAACATCACATGATTCATGCACATATTACATAATGTTAGAAAGTCATTCAAACAATAAGTAGGTAGCAGGAGGCACAACAGAGGCTGGCAGCATTAACTATTAACCCATGTATTCCCAAAATAGCTACTAATTCAGGGATTCGATGCCAGGCTGGCTAACTAACTATTTTTAGTTTTTGACTTTCAGGCACTCTGGTGCTCAGTAGCCAGCCTGGCATCGAATCCCTTAGTCGCTATCCCCATTCTGGAACTCTGGGCAAGAAGCGTTAATGACTGCACAGTGCACATCGCGCAAATGACGCTGATTACAAACCGCATATATAGACGGACGCAAGCGTTACGTGCCAACTTTGTATAATTTCTCGGTCGACGAATACCCCATTACGTTTTTATTTCGTTTTCGTCTTTTGTGGTCACTATAGTTTGAGTTTTCGTTTTCGCTAAAAAAACACGGCCAGTCGCTTGCACACAACGGCCACCCGTGCCCAAAGTTTCGTTCAAACGAACAGTGAGGCCTTTAGCGACGACAAAACTGTCGTTCACACCTGCTGCAAATTATCCGACGAGCGTGTCACTAATATGCGCACTGGGCACCATCAGGTGCCTACAGTCGTTGCTTCGTTTGGCGTCTCATCGGCTACAGCAACAACAGGCAAGCAAAGCCCACCTGCACGCCGGCCAAGCCAACGTACTACAGGTGAGAATCGATACGCACGGTGACTCGCCTGCCGACTCCCGGCAGCCTACGGGCAACGAGCGTTGTCAGGGCGCAAAACTGCCAGCAGAAGTTCGTCGTCGCCAAAGAGAAATCAACGCGCCACAAACCTGCTGTTTACTATAATAA
>Ga0209780_1002055_pt1 | contig 13980 bp, 10 predicted proteins | sample WorMetexBAHAMAS2_FD_187384 | JGI IMG/M metagenome (GOLD analysis project Ga0209780, IMG submission 187384) | Marine gutless worms symbiont microbial communities from Max Planck institute for Marine Microbiology, Germany - Inanidrilus exumae... | ecosystem: Host-associated > Annelida > Digestive... | reverse complement strand
TCAGCGAATGACGTGTTAATGACGACGATTACCAAATTTAAACCGCAAGTAGTATTCCAGTATGGCTTCCGTTCGTTTTTGCAACACCGCAACACCGTAAATAGGCTTGTGCAATAATATACATCCGTAAAATAAATTTAGTAGAAAAACTGCAAATATAAATGTAAAAAACTGTCGTTTTGTAACAACGTGTAAGGCCCATAACTGACACATAAAACAGCAAAAATTCTTTTTGGCACGTCAAGGGCCGTGGATATAATAAGAACTGTGTATTATATCCACTGCCCTTGACGTGCCAAAAAGAATTTTTTGCTGTTTTATATGTGTCAGTTATGGGCCTTACACGTTGTTACAAAACGACAGTTTTTTTAACATTTATATTGAAAAACAGTCGTGCATTACGTTATGCTGAATAGCTTTTGAAATATGTGATGAAGTAATTTTTCTACTTACATTTTACAAGCACCGCCATAAACAAATTTCCTTTGCGATTCCAAAACAAAGTGGCAAGGTAACTTCACAAACTCACCATTTTTACGAAAATTTTCTGTCATACGACAGCTCAGACTATGCGTATATTTGCGCATGAATTTACGATTTTTCATATGCAAAAAACTTGTGAATAGCATTATGCATGTAAGAATTTGTGTACGCAAAATTTACGCACAGAAACTGGCTTATGAACGTTTGTGAATAGCATACCTGCAGCTTAATTTTAGTGTATTTTCTCATTATGATTCCCATCAGATTTCTAGCAAACGTTACGCAATCAATGTTGCATTGTATTGCTAGGCCGCATTGCATCATTAGCTAGTGAAATTGGCCTGTTGCTACATATGGGGTAGCGTGGTCTGTCTGTCTTTGTGTCTTTCAGTCTGTCTGTCTGTTTGTTGGTCACGTTCGTAAGCCACGAAAACGAGTTGAACCGATCGAGATTCCGTTTGTGGGCTTAGTCGGTTGGGCCCAAGGAACCATGCATTAGATGGTGCATTCCCCCAAGGGAAGGGTCAATTTTTGGGGGTTGTCTGCCCCAACGAAAAGCATTGGGAGGCTTTGCTGTGGTACACGCAAAAACGGCTGAACCAATCAGGATGCCATTTGGGGCTGACTCTCGTGGGTCAAAGGAACCGTGTATTAGATAGGGTCGTTCGTTCGTTCATTCTTTGCGGGCAGGGGTCCAGCGTACTTCGGACCCCAGCGCTGAGACTTATTTAATCGGTCCAATGCGCCAGCCCAAGGAGAGGAGGGGAGTTGATAGGTGTGTATGGTGTGCACGCTATGTAGGGTGAAGGAGGGAAAGTAGGCTTGAGCAGCTTGTCAGATATTTCTAAACGCGCCCCTTCTAGGTGTGGTTTACTATCTGACTAAGTCCAGACTGCCACTTGTTCAGCGACAGCCCTGACCAGTCCATCGTTTAGTACTTGGCCAAGTTGCTGTTTGGTGGAGTGAGTCATGTGGGCATGAGGAAGCATGTATTAGATGGGGTCGAGGTCAGACATATCCATTCTCCACTGTGACAAGTGACAAGATAGTGATCGTCAAAATTCTTTGACCACTTGTTGTTTGTGTTACAGCTGTGTATAATTTGGTGCATGTATCAGTTGTTAATGCCACTTTATGCGTGTGTATTTGCTAGGATGAGCGGTCAGAAGATGAAGAGAATTTGTGTTTGGGACCTCGTGACATTGAACGTTTTCAGACTTCTCAGATTGGATTGCTGCGGGTAATGATTTAATCTCCGTTTTCAGAGTAACAGCCTGAAATAGTAGGACTTGCTATTGTGATTAGTAACATTATTACTGGCCCGCATAATGGGCCAGTATTGTTTTGCTCGCTGGCGTTTGTCGTCATCGTCTGTAACGCTGCCGGTGGGCGGGCGGGCTGGCTGCTGGGCATATGGGCGGTCGTGCAGCCGACACTCCATGGCAGACTAGTACTGTTACATCCCGTTAGGGCGATACCTTGTTTGTTTCTCATTCGTTAACTTTAGTATTATTTGCTGATGAAGGCAGAGTCATGAGTCGTAGCGAATCACGAAAAAAATTTTGTAGTGAAATTTAACAATGCATAGAATGTAATTATTTTCAAAATAGCATGAATGTATTTGTGTGGTTTTCCTCTAAGTGAGATTACAACTGACTGTGCTGGAATAGCTATTATTGTGAAAATGATAAAGATGATCATGATGATGATGATAACAGATGGCATCTGATGATGAGGCTACTTATAATTGACTGATGATTATTCATCGGAGGGATACAGTGTTGTTGCTGGCCAGAGAACTGTATGCAGAGAATATCTTAATGGAATGTCTGTGTGTGTGTCTGTGTCTGTGTTTCTTTGTTCCTTATGCACGGCCACAGTTTTGAGCAGATCTGCACGAAATTTGGCATGTGGCATCCTTATTTCCTCCGGATGGTCGTGGGAGGGGGTTAGCGAGTGCCGCTTGAACCCGTGGGCTCGCGCTCCATGCGCTGTCCATACACCGCTGCAAATCAGTAGCCGGTTGTGGACATTTGACTAGCGGGCACAAAACTAGCTCCATCTGTGTTACTGCATAGTGTAATGGTATGACAGCGGATCGAGATGTGAGCACTAGTCATGATAGTAAAACAGCAGGAACTGGCATTCATCACCCAGAAATGGCCACATTTCTGCCAACCTATGCATACTAGGACACTTTATACCAAAATGTAATCATTTTGTCCTTAGTCTTAGGCTTGTCGTTGTATGAGATAGGTAGGTAGAAACTGTTGTTTGTATAGCATCAATGTGAACTGCATGAGATTGGTACGTCTTGTCAGTCCAGTTTGTGTCCAGAGCTGTCATTACATTCATCAGTGCTGTGGTCAGGATTTGGTCCGGCTGCTGGACACAAATCAATGGATTGAGTCGGTTGAACTCGGCTCCAAGTTAGTGTCGGTGTTGATCGAGCTTGCTAGACTCAATCCTTCCTCATCGCCACAGTGGGATGGCCATATTGACCACAATGTGTGAGTGAACCTTTGCTAGTTGTTCAGTGCAAAAACTGCACGGTTGTGAATTGGACATTTACAAATCATGTCAGTTAATAACTGTACTCGTCGGGTTTTGATCTTATGCTACGACCATATGGCGCTATACAAATGTGTATATTATTATTATTATTATTATTATCCTCAATTTAAGATATGCTATTGGTGATCGTGTTACTGCATAGTGTAATAGTATGAGATGTTGCAACATGTGGTTGGTTGCGTGGCACAGTGGTAGAACGTCGGTCTGTGACCGGCAAACTTTCCCTGTCCTACGCTCTATCTGCAGCGGATGGGTGACCATTTATGTGGGTAAACCGTCTGCTAACAAGGTCAGCCAACTAGGCCAACTCAGCCTTTCTTCCTTTCAAGGTCGATAAGTGAGTAGTAAGCTGTAATCGGATGTGCCCTACATCATTCGGGTGGAGCAATGGAGTAAAGGCAGGATGGTTTGTTCTATTTGTGGAGAAACGTGTGGGTGGCAGGTGAAACTGTGTGATCCTCTAGCACATGCCATTCCTGAGCGCATTAGAGGTGGCTACGATGATGCACATAGAAATCGACGTTTACTTTGCTTTACTTTGTCCTTTTCGCATGCTTTGCTACTGTGTCAAGGCAGCTGAACATTTTGTTATACTACCACTGCATGGTAACCTTTCTATAGAAAGACAGTATCTCTCTCCTACCCGTCCAGCCATGGCGGTAGCCACAAACACAAAATTATCAGTGTTTTGTTTTTATTGATTTTGCATTTATTGTCCAATTCAAATACAAATAGTACATAAATTCTTGGCTCGGTTTTGATATTTTTCTTTTTCATGACTGGCCGTGTTTGCGTATGTGTATTTTGTGTTTGTTTCAGTTTTCAGTACTAAGCCAAGAGCTTGGTTGGGAAGAGCATCTCCGAAATGACCAATTTTTGTGTCGGGTGGAGCGTAACACCTTAACTCAATCAATCATTGACTGCATTGTCTTTTATGGGATATATTGTCACTGTTTTGTAATAGTGATGTGGGTTGTAAACCAGCATAACACACTATTGGACTAGAATCAGTTTTGCATGTATAAGTCGCCCCATGTGGGTCCGAGGCAATCCCCCGTAATCCCTTCACTTCCCCACATTGTACTTTATTTTTTACTATTTTATACTTTTCCCTTTTCCCTTTCTTACTCACTTTATCTATTTTCTTGCTTTTTATCCCTTCCCATTCTACCAGAATAGTCTCACTCTGTTTCCAGACTGGCTGTCGTAGGAGGCAACTAAACCTCTAAACCTAGCTTTAGTTTTTTTGTGTATTGATTTTGTGTTATATCTGTTTTTTAGTTAACGATGCATGCTTGTTTTTTTTCGTATTTGATTTAGTTTTGTGTTGTAGTGTTATAGTAAAAAACTGTCTTCACTTGTTGTAGGCGCTAACGTAATAATTTAAATGAGTCTCTTCATTCTTTTCCCTGTTTGGGTGGCTGCTAAACAAACAGGCGGCCAGGGTTGAGGTTAATACATATGTCGCTGGCCTTCCTTTATTGGGTAGCCATATTTGTGCTGAAAAGGGAGTTAAACTCCAACTAACTAACTTGCTTGTATAAGTCTATACCTGTATACCTTGTTGTCTGTGATATGGTAGTTTGGGGTGAGTATGGTAATTGTTTTTTTTCACTAACCAAATACACCACAGAATAGCTGTGAGATTGTGCATGCTGCATGTTGGAAGTACAGTTAGTTGACAAATTTGCGAAATATTAAATGCGATTGTTATATAATTGCCAAGCTGACTTCTGATTGACTTTTGATGCATGTTTCAGCTCTGTTGAGGACATTGAAAACATCGCACAGCTTGCCTTCATGGTATGCCATAATATATAATTATACATAAGGTAGATGTGGTTTGTTGCCTGACAGTAAGATATTTTATTGTCATAGATTTTGCTATTGGAGAAAAGCCAAATGTTATTGTTATGCAATATGACATCATGATGTGGTACCAGTAGCTATTTTAGCATCACAGTAGTTAATTTTGTTATTTATTATAGTCATCAACCATGTCACTTGATGTTTGTTGCAGGGTCTGTCTAGGATGTGTTCTATGCGACAGTTGGATATCATCACTGACGTATGATGTCTCAGTTCTCATTTGAATTCCTAGTTTGCTGGTTTGGAGTTATAAGACAAGATAAGATGTGCCAGACGTTTAATATCAGATATTCATGTATAAAACCAAAAGTGTCTGCATGTCTGTCTGTCTGTCTGTCTGTCTGTTCTTTGTTCCTTATGCATGGCTACAGTTTTGAGCAGATCTGCATAAATGTGATATTTGGCATCCTTATACCCTACAGATGGTCATTGGGGTAGGTTAGCGAGTGCCACTTGAGGCCGTGGACTCGCGCTCAGCGCACCCGAATTAGCAGGTGCAACGGATCGAGCACCGTAGGCACGACTATGGCACGTGAGCTCTGTTGGGAAATTTAGAAGTAGCGGCCCGCAACCATAACGGATCGGTGTAACCAAGTGCCGTAGGAGCGAGATATAGAGCACTAGTATAAATATAATTGCAAATCTGTTTATGTGGCCATGCTCTGATTGATCGTGAAAATTGCTAGAAGTTGTGTTTATGGCATGACTGTGTACATTTCGTTACCTCAGAACATTGCCACACTGTGTGAGTAGAACTGACCTCAGTCTCTGTGGCCAGAGTCTTAGCAGATGTAATTGTATATGTTGGAATATTATGCAAAAACGAACGGCTCTGGACTCCTGTTGCCAGGTGTAGGCTGTTTTGAGTGATGACGACTCTGTAAAGTTACCATTTCACTTTCTGAAGTACGTGAGTGTTTTGAATGCAAGATATCACTTAACTGAGAACGTATTTGCTGTTTGTAACTTAATTTCAGTATTTGCATTTATGTGTAACTGAGTTGCCTTGATATCTGCTGGTTACATGTTAGGTACTGAAACAGTTACAGCCGAGTTTGCTTATGTTGACTGGCAATCATGCATTGTCGTCATCGACTGCAGTATCACAAACAATTCCTGCTGGCAAGCTGGCGGCCAGGGATCATGCCGTGACTTTCGTTTGGTGCGTGGAGATCTACATTGTGGTTCAAAAAACGTCCCCCTTATTCATATGACTGTAGTTGACCAATTTCTATAATATTTAGCATACAATGTACTGAGTTAATTTGCAACACACAACACAACAACTACGTACTGCTGCTGCACTACCTTGAGAAACGGCGTTACCACAGGTCCTTGAAAATTGTTGAATTTTTTCTTTCAGTTTTCCAGGCATGGAAAGTTCTTGAAAATAGGTCAGGTCCTTGAAATTGAAAGTCCTTGAATTTCATCTTTGAAGTCCTTAAAAGACCTTGAAATTTTGACCAACGTGACAGCAGCAGTGTTGGCTGCTGCCGATAACAGTGGTGCAGAAAAGGCTGAACATGGTCATAAGCTGACAGTAACATCAAAGTTAAATGCCATGAGAAGGCAGCTAAAGAGAAGGATGTTGAGTTGATGGCTTAGTTAGATCAGCAACTTTGGTAATAATTTGACAGAGCTCAGTAATTGTCAGTAGTAGAAAAGCCCTCAGTTATTACTGTAAATGTTTGCAATTATGTTGACTGTTGAAGATGAAAATGTCAGCCGCATATTTTTTTATTTTAATTTACTAAAATTGCTTCACAACTGTTTCCTTTATTACTTAGATATGGTACTGTTAAGTTTAACAGCATGAGAAAGTGGATATGTGCTTTGTTTATCACTAACTATTTAAAACAGCCTTAAATGTCAAATATTTTATAGGTATTTGAAAACACTTGTAAAGTTCCTAGAAAGTCTTTGAAAAGTACTTGAATTTTTTTTATCAACTTGTGGGAATCCCGGAGGAAACAAGTCAAGTACATAATGATAACTTTCAGACTTGTCACCTAAAGTAACACATTACAGTTACGCAGTCTAAAACAACATCCAGTTTGTCAGCACAACCAGTTTGAATTCAAGTTCAGTTACTACAGCAAGTGTTCAAAATGTCCTCTTGTTCATTTACACAGGCCTGAAATCTTCCGCCATTTGTCAGTAACATTGTCCAGAATGCTCTGCAACAAGCTATGCCATGTGTCGATCAAGCACTGTCTCAGATCGATTACATTTCAAACTGGCGTCTGATGATACACATGATATGGCATCATGCGCCATATTCGACAGTTAGCAGGACTAAGATCAGGACTAGTTGGATGCCAGAAGTCTGCAGGAATGAATTTAGGAGTTTTCCGCTGAAGGAGCTTGATTGTCTGACATTCACTAAGTGCTGGTGCACTGGTGCCAAATATTATAGAAATCGGTCAACATTTGTAGAAACTACCATCATATGAAAAGGCGGGGTGGTTTTTTTGAACCACGGTAGATGTTTTGTTTTTTGCTTCAGTTTTAAGAGACGATCGGAAGTGAACTTGCTTTGGGTGTTTTGGTTCAGTGCTTGCTTATCAGATGCATTGCATTCGGTTCGAGTTCGGTTTAATCTTTACAGTTGCTAGTTTAGAGATAGGAAGGATATTTGGTCGGTAAAAACCTACGAACTCCAGTTGACCTGCAAAGGTTTCTTCTAGAGAATCGGGCACAAAAAGGGTAACTGTGGAATAGCTGGCTGAGAAAGCCAGCGAATGTATGTACATATAGATGGTGTTAAGTGAGTGGTTATATGTGATGGTGTATGCAGCTGGATTATCAGAGAAGTTGATACCAACGGCATGCTAAATGTTGTCCGTGCACTTGTACAGCGTCTTTGCACCAAGGTGCCAGACCGTGCCGAGTACAGGACTAAAATATCTCAGGTTAGTGCAGCGTGTGGTTTGATGTGTTGTGATTGAGTGATTGGCTGTACTGCAGTTTTAGAATTGTGCACAGCACTAGCTATCAATGACGTATTGATCTTGACCTTTTACCTCTTGACTTGGAAATTTCACTGCCCTTTGCTATTTTAGTGCAATTTATGTCTCAACTTTGTTAAGAATAGTGACTTTAACTTAAGACTTGATTGTAAAAAAGCTGTGAGAGTAACATGTTTACTTTCAACCGCTTTCCATTCTTGAGTTATATTCCCATATGGCACAGACAGCTAGACAGAGTATATGGTGTAATCCCCCCTTGTATGGGAAGGTCAAACAGCATAGGAATCATAATTGTTTTAGAATTTTAATGCTCAGTTTTTCTTTTGTGCATTTGCCGTAGCCTACTTGCCATATAAGATGATCTACTAACTGGATCATTGTGCCAGCATAACGACTTGTGTTTTAGTTACTCATAGCAGGCTTGAAGTTGCATGCTTTGTTTTAGACAATTATGACAGTGCTGAAGCAGCTACCAGTAACTGATTATGCTCGGATGATTCAGTGGATATTGAAGTATGCTAAAAATTCCAAGGTTTGGTTTTTGATAGTGTTATTGTTTTATTGTTGATCCTTTGCTTGTGACCACATTGACATTTGGATTGTGCTACATATTTAGTATCTAGTTTTATTTTTCTTTTGCTGTTGTGAATGTCTTATTCTCTTTGGCTGTTTTACTGTCATGTATGGAAACACAATCGATTTGTATAAACTGAATTGAATGCATACTTTTCATATGTCAGTTATACAATGTGTTTCCAGATTTCTTATCGTGTATTTGGCATTGATATCATATCTGCTATCCTTGATGAACCAGAAAGGTCATTCGACACAGGTATTTCTAGTTCTTGTCTATTTATGGTTTCATATTGCAGACCCACAGTTAAAATGTCATTACTCCAGTTTCACCCTCATGTTTCCATTTTAACTGCGTGACATCAAATTTGCATGTTGCATCAACTATTGTATGTCATTTGTTTTGTTGTATGACGAACTGTTGAAATTTATAGGTCGACTCTTCGACAGAGTCAACCTGATAAAGCCGGGCTCAAATGTTTGTACGTCCGTCTGTCCACAAAACGTTTCTTCGATTTAAATTAAATTTGGCATGTATGTAGAGGTTGATGAGTGATGCACGACAGTATGCAGTATGACCCAATCCAAGATCAAGGCCATGAGCCCTTCAAAGTTGGAAATCCTTCCATTTTTAAAAGCTATCCTCCTCTGCCATTTACAGTGGGAGCTGGCAACTGACCACAGATTCTTAAACTAGAGCACAATATCTAAATTTGTTCGGGTTTTTGATATTTATCCTTGTTTCTGTGTATGTGACTTTGAACATGGCAGAAACGTCAGTTGCGAAGAGTCGATCGTCAGTCATGTACGGGGCTAATTTATTTTGTTTTTTTGTTTGTTTGTTCGTCATGCTTTCGAATAACAACATTTGTGAATGCCACTTTGCCATGAAGGCGTTGGAATATGGAAACGATCTTGGTATCGTTGGACAGAGGAATGTTCACTGATGTACACCCACATTCAACTTTGTCTCTCCAGTGCTGGGCGAAGCCACAGCAGAATGACAAAGTTGATAAAAACGGTAAAAGTTGGGATTTTTCGTCCCTCAAGGATGACACAATGTACCGATCGAGATGAAATTTGGTACGTAAGCGTAGACTTTTGGTCTACTCAAGCGTGCCAAATTTGGCCCTGATCGGTCTAGGGTTGTAGGTACAGTAGCCTCAAAGATGAAAATATGGTAAAAAATTGCGGTTTTCAGCAGTTTTGCGGAATGTCTCTCCCTTTACCGCTCCTTTTTCTTTTCTCCCCTTTTCCTTTGCCTTGACATCCCGCTCCTTTTTCCTTTTTTGCCCTTTCCCATCCTCTCTTCTTCCTCTTTTTTCTCGGCTCCTCTTTTTTCTTTCCGTCCCCCTCTTTCATTCCTTTCCCACCCATTTCCCTTTTCTTCCATTTCTTGTCCTTTCCTATCCTTCCCCTTCTCTTTTTTGCCCTCTCCTTTCCCCTTTTCAACAGAGCAGGGTGCGGTATATGCATGCTGCCGGTTTTGCGGCGACTAGGGTCGCTGCTTGGGTTTTCTAGTTTTAAAAGTAACTTTCTGTGAGATGCTGTTGCATAAATGTTCTGTGATTGTCATATTGGTCGGTAGTTGATGCTGAAAACAGCAACATGTCGGCAGAACTGCAGGCCGTCTTATCTCACCAGCACTTGCTGGAGTTCATTATTGAACGGTGCTCTGATGTCGCACCAAGGTTTGTAGAAGGCAAATTTTGTTTCTCTTTGACACCATTATAGTCTACATTGCAGTTACAGTAAATTTGATGGCTTATTGCTGTTTGTGTGTACTTTTGTCTGGAAATTGTGTGCCATATTATACTGCTGTTAGTCATTGGATTATCTATTAGAAGTTGTTTATTGATGTGCCAGTTACATGAAAAATGATTTTCTAGAGAGTAGGCATTATTCTGCTTCATTGTGCAGATGTGCTTCCAAAGCATTTATGAAATTCTCATTTATTTGCGAGTCACACACAGACAGCTTGTGTTTACCTGGTATAATTTAATACGTTTACTTGTGGTTTAATTAATTTTTCTCATAAGAAAACAATGAGCATTTGATGGCCATCGTACGGGGTCAACCTGTGTTAGCCAGCAAACCCAGTTCAGAACTGGAGGATTTTGTTATGTTAAAGCTAAATATACAGACCACGTTTCATTGCTGATACCATCTAGCGTATTCAACTTAGGGAGACGTTGCTAGAGTTTTCCTCTTTGGTGTTACTTACACCGTTTTCTTACCATTATTTTCTCAAAGAGAATCTTTGAGAATAATTGGAGCACATTTCTACATTCCAGATGCCCTTAATGTTAGTCAGCCCTGTGTGGGCCCGGGGCAATCTCCCCTTATCCCTTTATTTTCCAACTTTTTATTCCCAAACTTTCTACTCTGCCTTTTAGTGCTTTTTACTTTTTCCTTTTTCATTTCTTACTCGCTTCATCTATTTTCTTGCTTTTCCATCCCTCCCATTGTATCAGAATAGTCTTACTCCATTTCCTGGCCGTATGTCATAGGAGGCAACTAAACCTGCCTTTAGTTTTTTTGTGTAGATTGTGTGTTATATGTATTTTAGTTAAGGATGCATGCTTGTTTTTGTCGTATTTGATTTAGTTTTGTCTTGCGGTGTAATAGTTGTCTCCCCCTGTTGTAGGCGCTAGCATAATAATCTAAGTGAGCCTCTCGATCCCTTTCCCTTTTGGGTGGCTGCTGAACAAAAAGGCAGCCAGGGTTGAGGTTAATATATCGCTGGCCTTTTTTAATGGATAGGGATAGCTCTCCATCCCTGACCTTTTGTCTCTGATATAGCCATATTTGTGCTGAAAAGTGATGTTAAACTCTAACTAACTCCTGTTAGTCAGCCAACAGTGTCAAATCATTAGAGGGTACAAAAAGCATTGACTCCAACCATAGAAATTTACTCGGTGGCCTCATCCTCAACTTGGTCCACCAACTGATTTCTAGGGAAGCTGCACTCGTTACATCGGCTTTCCAACATTTGTGTTTGTTGTCTGTGAGTCGACAGAAGCACATCATGCTGTCGTTGTGGAGCATTTACATTGTCAACTTGATTTTAATGAATGTAACTTTACAAAGTCTTGCTTTTTAGGTCGACTTCCAAACTTTGGAAGTCGACCTAATACTATGGGTGGCAAATTTCCGTCCGTCCGTCCATGTGTCCGTACGTCCGTCTGTCCACAAAAAGTTTCTTCGATTTCGATGAAATTTGGTATACAGGTAGTACTCGATGAGAGATGAAAAAAAGGTAATGACCATGCCCGGATCCAAGGTGAAGGTCAGGAGCCCACGAAAGTCGGAAATTCGACCATTTTGGACCATTTTCAAACTCTATCCCCTCCCCCATTTCTAATGGGGGCTGACAAATGACCACGGATTCTTAAATTAGGGGGCAATGTCTAAAATTTAACCGGTCAGATTTTTGAAATTCGTCCTCGTTTTCTGTCACGTGACCTCTGAACTTTGGTTCTAACCACGTCTGACGGCCCTAGTATGCCCTAGCGGAAGTCGACCGTCAGTCTTCGTACGGGACTAATTTTTGTGCAAAAGTATGTCTTTCATTGATGTGGAAAATGTTTTGCCTTTCACTGCTGTATTTCAGTATGGGGACAGTGCAGGTAACACCACTGAACTTCACCATCTGCCACCTAACCTGAATGCACTTTTTGCCACCAGCAAGGGCAAATGGGCATTGAAACAACTGCTCCAGCAAAATCGTTTAGTTCTTAACAAATGATAGTATATGTATATGGGGATGCTGGCTATTGGAGATTGCCCTATGTGATGGCTGTAAAGCGATGGTAGTTTTAGTACTAGTGGCTGTACACTGGTGTGTTGCAAGCAGTAGCTGTTGGCATGTGCAGTGTGAGGATGCGAGCGATCATGGCACTGGAGCATTGCACCAGCTCAGTGAATCCAACAGTGACTGAGCTGATGAAGAACGTGGTGACGCCGAGGTGGACAGACCGACGACGATCGGATGCTCACATGCTTGTCAGGACTCCAACAAACTTACGCAGTGATGATTTTCACTGCCAGTCAGGTCCACACTGACTCGACTCTGCTCTTTATTTTGGTGTTGATTCTGATAGTTTGCTGAGTGCTGAAGATTGGTTTTAGTTACTGTTCAACTGGCCATGTCGCAAGTCGAGTAGGTAAGTAAGTAAGTAACAGTGCATTTATATAGCGCATTATCGTGACACGTCTAATGCGCTGCATACATTAGTAACGTGCAAATGAAAACGCCTTTAAGTGCTTCGTGAATGTGTCCCTGCCGACTGCCGGATCCCTCAGGTAGTCTGGCAGCAAGTTCCTTACCGACGGACTAGCCACAGCGAAAGCCTGCCGTCCATACGTGCCACACCTGTAGCGGGGTACTTCCAGCAGTTGTCGACTGGCAGATCATATACATACACCTGTAATTATCCCGCCCGGCAGTCATTGCGATGCCTCCGGCGGGTTTACGTTTTACCGACGATTTTCTTTTTTAAACTGTCGCTCTTTTCATTCGACAACAGGTGCACGGATCTCAACACGGATTGCTGCGTTAACACTATCGATGAAAAAGTTCCTATGGCTAAAATTTTGGTGAACTTACGGTCAAGGGACGTTGCCATAGCAACCAGTTTAGTGACATGAAACGGCGACAAGTTGGCATGAACCGCCTTCATTGTTTGTGCTGGCATTTTACAACGGTTTGGGAGATCGCAAAGGCTGTACCCATACAGAGACTCTGGATGTACCCTCTACATCTTGTAAAAATTTTGTGCATTTTGGTCCAGTAACTTGAGATGTAGCTGACTTGCAGGGAGTGGGTGGATGCACGTAGGTAAAAATACACACGTTTGTGTTGTGTTCACCGGAATTCCTGGACTGATGTTTACCAAACTTTCAGCAGGTATAGGATAGAGCAGGTTATGGGTTTTATAATTATATTGAAATTACGACGGCTCGCTTAAGGGACGTTGCTATGGTACCGATTTGTGGCACGTGTCTGGGAAAATTTAACCCTGTTTTCATTTTGTGCTCTGGCATTCAACATCTGACAGGAATATCGCAATGCCAATTCTTGCCTTAACATTGACGATGATCCCTCTACATCTGATAAAATTTTTTGAACTTTGGTCCAGTAATAATCTAGATCTTTGGGTAACTTTGCAGGGGTGTATGGCCCCGTACGGGCTGTGGGGCGGTAATGCACTGTGATTCATGTGTTGACTTTGGCACTGTATAACTGACTTATCTATCTACTCCTTCCAGAATAGACCCCTTCCGTTTCCAGGCTGGAGGTCATAGGAGGCGACCATACTTGGCTTTTGTTTCTAGTTTTGCAGTGTAATAGGGACAGAAAAAAATCTGAGATAAGAAAGTGATATAATTATGCCAAGTAATGAGTTTCTGAATATTTCGTTGAGCTATTTTTTATTATTGATTACAGATGTCAGAGAGTCGGGTGATGTGTCAATGGAGGATGTTGTCGTTCCCATGGCAACAATAGCAC
>Ga0209780_1002054_pt1 | contig 13981 bp, 12 predicted proteins | sample WorMetexBAHAMAS2_FD_187384 | JGI IMG/M metagenome (GOLD analysis project Ga0209780, IMG submission 187384) | Marine gutless worms symbiont microbial communities from Max Planck institute for Marine Microbiology, Germany - Inanidrilus exumae... | ecosystem: Host-associated > Annelida > Digestive... | reverse complement strand
AGCATTGTGCATCCTGATGTGTCTATAAATGGAATTGCACTGCACTCCACAATTATGTTCTTTATATCGCTCACCTCACCTTGTTTCAAGAAATTGCCCTCTTTATCATCAACTGGCTCCGGCTCCAGTACCAAGGCACATTCACCGTCATTCTGTCCCTCTGGCAAACCGTCACAGTGGTCTTTTGACTTTATGCTTTCCTCTGACTTTTGCACACCAATCATTTTACTGTGTCCATCACAATTGGTTCCCATAGGGGCTTTTCCATCAGTAACTTCAACAACAATGAAGACATCCTTCTGTCTATTAGCCAATTTCTTACGAGCCTTGAGCTCAGAGAGCGAAACAGTGTTGGCAAACAATTCCTTCTTGAAGAGAGCCAGTGTTGCAAAGTAGACTGGTGAACCAAAGCGGAACACAGCAGTACCCTTCAGTGTTGAAACATGGTTATAGAGATTAGAGTCCAGAAACAGAAAATCATCGGCATTCATTGCAAGCGTCGACGACTTTGAATGCTGAAAAATATCAAGAGATCATCTACACTGCAATCATACACTCCTATGAAATACAAGCATACACCTTGCTATTTGCACCAGACATTAGCAGATACACTGCATTCCACTACTATTACAAACAAGTAGCTCAGCTATCTCTGACAAACCCGCGCATCGCGCTGCATCACGACTAACAGCAAAATTTTAAAACAGTCACTTGACCATAACCACGCCCTTTTGTGCAATATGTCATCATGTTGCATAGAATTGATATTGCCTACTCATGTACAAAATTTGACGACTTTAAATTCAGCCGCTCCAGTGACATGATTGGAGCCCCAAAATTTTGTAATGGGTCACATGACTTGACCACGCCCCAATATGGGACAGTTTGTCGTCAGTAGGCTGTGACTTGCACATTCAACCATGACATCATATTTGTACTCTTTGCAATCGCCAATTACAAAGATGCATAAGGCAATGCAAAATGTAGAAATTGAGGTGGTTTAACGTGCTTAGGGGTCACCCAGGGTCATCGGCAACATAACCATTTGATAGAGAGCATATGACTTCCTATTCAAAATTAATAGAAATTATGAGGCTATCTCGCACCGTTTTCGAGATGTTATCGCTTATTTTCCAAAAATTAAAGAGGTCACGTGACAGTGACCACGCCCCTTTCAGGGACAATTTGTCGTCCGAAGGCTGGACCGCTGGAGCTTGCACAACTTGATCAACATGCACACCAAATTTGAAGTCTCTAGCTTAAGCCGTTCCAGAGATATCTTAAGAAGACTAAAAGTTTAAAATGGTTTACGTGACGTGGCCACTCCCATTTCAGGGACATTTTGTCATCCGTAGGCTGGGACTTGCTATGTTCAACATACATATTAAGTTTGAAAAATCTACTATTACCTGCAACGAAGAAATGAAGGGCAATGCCAAATGTAAAAATTTTCCGTTTTGAGCCACCATTTGGGGGACTTAGGGGTAACGTACACGGTTCATCTATGGCTCGCTGGAAAGTGCGTGGTCGACTTCCTATTGGTGCTAATTGAATTTTTCTCGCTAGCTCTCATGGCTGCAGCAGTATTAAGCGAAATCTGTCGAAATCGGCATTTTCCAACGGGGGTGGGTCACTTTGAGCGCAAATTTTAGGTAGATAGGGACGTCGCCCGCAATCCATCTATGGTCCGTTAGATAGAGGAATGATGTAGCTACAACTCTGCTGCTGTAAGTTTTCACACAAAGAAACTTTGTAGCAGACTTCATTCGACAGAAGTTGAAATTTACTGGAAAAAAATAGCAAAATCGCGTTTTGGGCAACCCGTTGAGGGACTTAAGGGTAACGTACACGGTTCATCTATGGCTCGTTGGAAAGCGCGCGGTCGACTTCCAATTACTGCTAATTGAACTTTTTTCGCCAGCTCTCACGGTTAAGGCGCTATGAGCAGATATTGGTCGAAATTGTGCTGTTTGAAAGGGGGGGTGGGTCACTTTGAGCACAAATTTCAGGGAGAAAGGGGGGTCGTCCACCAACGAATTTTGGCGTCAGAAAACTAGTGTCCCGGAGTTATCACATGGTGTTGTTTGCGTGGTCCTATGTTTAGCCGTTTTGATACAATACCGGCGTGTGACACACAGACACACGATGATGGCTATTACCCGCGCAGAGCTAGCTCCACACGGGTAAAAATTATGTTTGTGGCTGCAACCTTTCCATAAACAGACTGAATCTCCCTCCTATACATCCAACCAATGTGACAACCAAGAACATATTTCTCTATCACTAGTAGTTTTTTAATGGTTTTGCATTCATCGTCCAATTCAAACATCAACATTTCATAAGTTCTTGGTTCTATTTGATATGTTCCTCTTTTATGACAATCCACTTTTGCGTGTGTGCATTATGCTCCACTTTTGCATGTGTGCATTATGCAAGGAAACATTATTTACCACTTTAATTTTCCGATCAGTTTTCATCTTTTATTGGACTGGACTTTCAGTGCTCGCAACGCCTTGACAATTTCTCAGCAGTTATGGCATGCCAGCCTCACTTTGGTCACCATGCAAAAATCTCAGCTAGTTCTCTGCTTTAAAACATTCTGCAAAAGTTTAATAAGTAATGGTTAAGTGGTGATTCTCCATACAAAAGAATTAATAGTAGGCGAAGTTTTATGGTAGTGGCATCAGACATCTGGCTAAGGGAGCACTGCCTTCCTTCAGAAGTCCAGTGGTAGATGTATAAAGTTAGCCAGGTCACTGGTTGTGGTAAGTGCTCTGAGTTTCCTTCTGTGCTTTGACAGTGTTTGTTGTGTGCCACTTATCTCCCGAGGTTCTCTTCTGGAATAAATGAAGAAGAAACTGAGTGGCTAGCCCACGCTCATCTGGAAATCAGCCAATAAAGTGGAGGTGGCGGTGCTGGCGTCAGATTTGTTGAAATTACTTGAAAATGTAACAAGGATCCTGTTTTTAAAAACCAGTGCATACAGCATGACAAGTTTCACAACACACTCTCAGGCAGGTGACATAATTCCCTTATCACACACTCGCACGGTAGTGCGAGGGTGGGTGTTGTAAGAAACACGATCAAAGTCGACGGAAAATGGCAAAATTTGACCCCCTGCAACCCCTAAATCCCTTAACTGATCGTCACCAAATTTTGCACAAGTGATTAAGCAGGAGATATCTACCATTGCGTAAAATTTTACCCAGATTTGGTGAGGGGTTTCGTTTCTGCGCATGTGCGACTTTGCGCACCTAAATTTTTACTCGGCTATTTTTTGGGGGTTGTTAAGACCACCTACAGCCAAGACGCCTGCATGGATTTTGACGGACAATACGTCAAAAGACGCGGTTCTGCGCAAGAGTGTGCTTTTTGAAGTTGCAAAACCAAAATTTAAACTCTATACCCCCTTTTACAACAAAAACCGCCATTTTGGGGCCCGATTTCGACGAAACTTAAACATTTTTGCCTAAAAATGGCTTTAACAGTGGACATGCTCACATGTAAACGACTCTTAATCGTCATCGCAGCGCCATAAAAGTTGTATAGTGAATAGGCAAATTGGGGTTGAAGATTCCAAATATGTAAGTGCTTTCAAAACCCTACTGACAGGTCACGTGATTTAACGCATAAGGGCCATGCACTATTATGTGAGATTACTAATTTACCTTCGTCATAAAGCCATGTAAGTTGCAACGTAAATAAAAAAATCTGAGTCAAGGATTTCAAATATTTCGGAAAATTTTGCCCTCTAAGCACCGGTGACGTGATATGGCGCATGCACAGTGGTTCCAAATTCAATGTTAACGGTGGCCTATGGCGGATGTCATAAATTACAAGTCAAGAACGGACAGGCCTAGGATCTTCAAACTTGATGCAGGATTGACTACTTGACCCATCATGAATGACCACTGTTCAAGGTCACAAGGTCACGTAACGCATCAGCAGTAACAATGCTGTAACTCAGCAACGAAGTCGTATCAACTTCAAACTTGGTGGAAATTATCATCGTGGGTGGCTCGTCACGTGACACGCTTTCTAGGTCAATAGGTCAAAAAAAACTGAAGTAGATATATGGCGGATTTTTAGCTTTTCTGATGAAAAAATCAACTAAAGACGTCCTCAAATCACAGAAATTTTGCTATCCATAAGGAAATCGGGTTTAAGGAATTGAATGCTGATGTCAGAATTTTTATCAAAGCTCTTAAGTAGTCATCTCTGCACATGCGCAGTAAAATATAGCCAATAATCGACCTAAATGCTGCTAAACTGTTAAAATGTAAAGCCTACTATATAAAATCAAGGTCGCTTAGAACGATCCCTGCAAAACATTTACGCACCATTAACAGCTTATGTATTTTGTGAATGCCTAGTAACACAGGGCAGGACTATTTTGGCAGGTAACTGTATTTATCTTGATTGTAGAGCCATAAATGTTGCAAAGTGAAGGGACAAATTGGGGTCAGGCATTTCAAATATGTGGAAAAATGGTGCATGGGTTACGTGATACAGCACATGCGTAGTGGCTGCAAACACATTTTGAGTGGTTGCCTATGGCACACATCACAACTCATAAGTAAAAATCGAATAGGCACAGGATCTTCAAACTTGATGGAGGGATTGACCACATGACTCATCACTTATGACCACAGTTCAGGGTCAGCAGCAAGAACTCTATAGCTCAGCAACGAATAGTCACATAAACTTAAAACTTGGTGAACATTATCACTGGGCGTGGCTCATCACGTGGCATGCTCTCTAGGTCAGTAGACCAGATAAACAGGAAGTAGAAATATGGCGGACGTGTGGCTTATCCGAGAAAAAATCAACTGAAAACGTCATCAAGTCACTGAAATTTCGCTATTTATATAGAAATCGGGGTCAAGTAACCGAATGCCGATGTCAGAACTTTTACTGTAAGCTTCTAAGTAGACGTTTCTGCACATGCGCAGTGAAACAGCTAAAAATAGCCACAAATGCTGCTGAATCTCCAAAATTTAATCACTTCATGCGAAATCCCAAACACTGCTGACAATCGTGTTTGTAGATTTTGGAAAATATTCATAGGTGTTGTAATTTTGCACATATGCAAACAATTGCACTCTGTTTAGATTAGCAAAATAGCTAAGTCAATAAAACTGCAAATATTAATGTCAAAATCTTCACTGTTTAAAACAGCTTGCAAGAATGACAGCAGCTACATCACACAACTAAAACAGCAAAAATCAAAAAGGTGATATTACTTGTCAGCACATTGACTATATGGCGATACGCTGCTAAGTATATCACTTTTTTGATTTTTGCTGTTTTAGTTGTGCGATGAATGACATTGTTTGTAAGGGCATCTGGGTAAAATTGGTTCTAAACGCCCAGATAAAGGACAACACATAAGACTTTGAACACGGACTAAAATTGGTGAGTAATGTTTAAAGGCATCATGAGCTGCAGTGCTGGAGGGATATAATTACTATATCAGGGTACTACTCTTATCCTTCAGAGCACAGGAGTGATATCAGCCAGTCTTCTAGTCACTCCGGTGCACAGGCAATGTTGTTTTAAGACTGACTGGATATTGTATTACAATAAGAAACCAATACACAAATTTCATATGACTGATGCTACCGAAGGATGCTATAGCTAACAACTTAATGTCATATACCTGCATCCGAAAGTGGACTACGAAAACTGAGAAGGCAAGTCCAACTACCATGCCATAGTCGACTCCAGCAATAATCGTTCCACAAAATGACACTACCCAGATGGCAAAGTCATAACGGTCAGTTCGCCAATATCGCCTCCATGCAACGTAGTGTACAAACAGAGGAATGCATGCAACAACTATAATTGATGCCAAAACACACAACGGCAGTGATTCAAAGAGCGGTGCAATGAAATACACTGTCACCAGCACAAGCATCGCGGAAACCACGTATGACACCTGCATGCAGACATAAAACACTTTCATTTTCACTGCTGTGTGAAACATTAAAAGCAAGGTATCTTGCATGATTGCATCAAACAAATTCTAATTCAACTTTGCACCTAATCCTTTCCACACATATGCTTGGAATATCCTCAATTCTAACACATATCAGAATTTTGTAAAACCAATTCCTTCAATGCAGAAACAACAACAATGGCAGTCACAATGATAACAGTAATAACAACTAGATATAAATTAGCCCTGTACGGGACTGGCGGTCGACTCCTGCTTACTCCCAACTCAAAGTCACATGACACAAAAACTAGGACAAAAATCGAAATTCTGGCCCCGATAAGCTTTAGGTATTGCCCCCCTAATTTAAGAATCTGTGGTCATTTGCCAGCCCCCATTCTAAATGGGGGAGGAGATAGTCTTTAGCTGAATTACCGACTTTAGAGGGCTCATGACCTTGACCCTGACCTTGGATCGGGTCATACTGTATACTGTCATGCATCACTCGTCGACCTCTACACCTACATACCGAATTTCATTGAAATCGAAGAAACTTGCTGTGGACGGACGGACATTTAAGAAGACCCACTTTATTACGTCGACTCGGAGGAATCTACCTAAAAAACAAAATCCATTACAGAAATGTGGCCTGTGTTTCTGACTGCACAAAACTGAAAATATGGCCAACGTCAACAGTCTGGCCAACATCAATGGCGACAACAATACCATCATCCACAGACGTACGCATCACAGGAAATGTAACAAAACAATAACTTCAGTTATTTAAATAAAATTCTGTCGAAACACGCCAACAAACCTGAGTTCGTCCACCAGTTGACTCCATGAGGAAACATCGTGGCGGCGAAGTGCTGGCTGCTAGACTGTTAAAGAAGGCTCCAACAATACATGACAATCCATTGGCAGCAAGCTCTTGGTTATAATCAATGGTGTAGTCGTGTCGCTGGGCGAACAGTACGGCCATTATTGCAACCAAAAAGTATGATATTAGCGCCAGCATGAAACCCTCAAACAAGAATGAATACATAATTTTTGGTGACGGAATAATTGGAGCTGGGATGCCATATGGAATTTCATCCACTACCTACAACACGTGAACATGCTGAAAAAAAATAATACCATAAAGAAGTCTTAGCCATATGACATTAGTGGCGCAATAGTGTTAGAAACTTGGCTTGCAGCTTCAAGACTATGACAAGAATCTTCCACTAACTATGAACTGGATACTTACATTATTATAGAATGACTCCGATCAGCCCACCTCCTATCAGTTCCGAGGACATGTACCACCAGATACCGATCATTTATACATCACAGTTTGATCTGCTATCAACCAAAATTAAAACAAATCACCACCTCTTTAATATTTTGTATACTGTCAGTAACTAAAACTGTTCATGTTATTTCGTGGTTTTATTATTTCAATGTGTTCTTTTTAGTCAGAGAATTCATGGATTATTTTAACTGGTTTGTTTTTTTCACACTGCATAGTTGTATTTGTTTCACATGTGCATTAAATGAGTGTATTTTATGTCTTATGTTGTGTATTTAAGCCATATATTTTCAAAATTTAGCATTGTCGTATGCTACAACATTAATAAACTAACTTACATACTTACATGAATGAACAACATCTGAAACAGTAACCACGAAGACTATCTTGGCGTCACAGTAGAACATGCCATAAAATATAGGAAGCATTTAATATGCAGCATTGCCAATGATAAGAGATGTTACAATCTGATCTTGAGACTATATGACACAACAGGCAACAATTGCACAAGTACTCTTCATACATCAGCTCAGACTGGCCTTTACTTTCTGACAGAACACTCCTGCCCAGTTTATCAAAATCCCGACACATAGGTATCTTGTCACACAACTGCACAGCACAATGAGTTCCATGTAGTGGACTGGTTGGTTAGAATTTAACGCCACTTTCAACATCATTTAGGTTATATTGACGTTTTTAGATATAATTTATCATACAAATTGATACTGCAGATAAAAGTTACAATATTTTCGCCAGCTTTAAAGCATTAACCAATATTAGTGGCAGACAGTATTTATTTATGTTCAGAATGACTGTAAGATGTAAATTCTGTCAGTATGTGTCTTAAAATGCTCGATTTGCGCCGTCGGCTTGCCCGTCTACCCGCCCTTTCGTCTGCCCAGCCTTGCTTGTACTCGCGCGCCTCGTAAGCCACGCCCCCGCCGCCGCCCGAGCCGTCTATTCCGGCCCGCTGCTCGCCGCCTGGGCCTGCCGCGCGTGTGCCATCCAAGCCACTCTCGTGGTCACACATCACGACAATCCTATTATTATATATAGATTGCAATAGTTTACTGTGTGCATACAGATTGACTGAGTGATTAATTAAAAGCAAACATGCAGCCATAACAAAATATATTACAACATAAAATTAACACAAAAAACTAAAGACTGGTCGCCTCCTGTGACCTCCGGCCTGGAAACGCAACGGGTCTATTCTGGACGGAGTAGGTAAGTCAGGAAGTAAATGAGTAGAGAAGTAAATAAGTAAGGAAGAAAATATAAGGAAGGAATTGAAGTAAACAAACAACTTATATAGTGCCAAAATCAACAAACGAACATGGGCGCATTACTACCCCAGAGCCTGTATAAAGCCATGTGCATACAGAAATGCTTCACAGTAACACATTACTATTAAGTAATGATTAATGCAGATGTTTGCCTTACTGTTCATTTCTTAAGCGTTAGTTTATATGAAACATCATTAGACGTTTTGATTCTTTGATTTGCACCCATCAATCAGCACACATCTAGCAATGTAATCAATATTTGAGCGAAAGTTCTTGGAAAATTAACTGCGTTCACTAACACCCACTCGTAAAGGAAATTTTCATTCACCACACACTGCTCTACCATCTTGTTTCCCAAAGAATAAGCTACACTACAGAGAAACAGTTAATAAGTGACAAACACTTCAAGATGGTGATGCATATTGGTCTTCTTAACGCAACTGCTGTTAAAAATACAAGACCAATTTGAAAACCATTAAATTGTCATATGTCAGCAATGGTGTAACTGATTGTGACAAAATTTAGAATGGTGGCGCACACTGGCCCTCATAACTATATCTACAAATTCTAAGCACAGAAGCTAGTTTTTATATTTATGATAGACTGATAACTTATATAAGTGCGACAGCTAGCTTCAGTGCCTTGAATTCACCGGAAAAACTGATACTGGCCGTTTTAAAGCAGTGGCTTTTACAACAAAAAGAAACCGAAGCCGGTTTCATTGTTATAATTAGAGTTACGAGTAACACATCAGCATGACTGATGTATATTAGGTTACTCCACGAGCTGTAAGGAAATGGAATCAATTGGATGAAGCATTTGCTAAATGAACTGGCTGATACACTGCACCCAGAGAAACTAGATGGATGCAGTTGCACGTTCAAATCAAGTTAACAAATTCCATTATATGATTGACTGATTTAAGGTTTTACGTCCCACTTGACATAGAATAGGTCATTTCAGAGATGTTCTTTCCAGCCAATCTCTCGGCTTAGTACTAAAGAAACTAAACCCAACACAATAAACACACGCAACACAGGATTAAACTGATCCATGCTAACATACAAACACACATGATGTTCAACCTAAACAAACACACAAAAAATAAATATATACCTAAACCAACATGCAAATATAACTGTTCACTTGCCCTTGTGCACAACTGTCGTACACAACACAGCACAAAACAGTTAAGATTATTTTCCCTCCTAACCTCCAGACAATTATCATAGCTCTGATGCTGTCTGATTGGAAAGGGAAAACAAATTCCATTAGTTTTTGTGTATGCTCCAAGACTAAAAAAATACATAACATTATCATCATCATCACAGCACTGCAGATGAACATAGCCATAAAATCAGCAGGTGCATCAAATCTGTTCTGCAGACATGCCATCGCAAAAGGAATGGAACAAATGAATGAATAAGACAAAGAGCAATGTACCTTTACTTCAAAGTTATGTCGTAAATTGCCAAAATGCGACACAACAGTTGCAATAATCACAACAATTAAGTCAATTGGAACTGGAACCTTCAAATGAGATCTGCATCATAGAACATTATATCATTACAAACTGTAGTTGCTGAAGCATCTCCTTGTCCACAATGGTTTAGCAAAGTATTATTATTCATTCAATTAAGAAAATACTGTAATAAACAGTGTTGATACGGTGGCAGGAATTTGCAACTCAGTCGGTGGCGGTGTTTTTTTAAACACGCCCTTGCAATCTGATGACGCTGATACCAAGGTTGGTTACAGTTCTTCCAATTCAGCAATAACAAAAATAAAACAAGGATACTGACAATGCTCTCCAAGTTGGCTGAATCATAATGTCGCAGACATCTATAAAGACAACAATGAAAGTCAAATAAACTTACCTAAAGCGCTCATTGATGCACTGTTTTACAAGCACAAGAATAATGATGGAAATGACCGAAATCAGCAGCTGCATCAAGTTTGTGTCAACGACATTCCGACAAATGTCATATGCAAGGAAAAAAAACTCCAGTGCAGAACCACGTGGTGTAGTCTTTACTCCAAGTATTGTCTTCAACTGATGAGTGAGCACCTACAAATACCAGTAAGCAATTTCAACAGAAGAATCTATTTCTAGTGGCAAGGCGTGGGGAGAAGTTTGAATCCCCCACCACTGTCCACTACTGCCACTCATGGAATTTGCACAAAGGTGACGGGAAGAATTTGGAAGATCCCGGGATACCCCATACATTGCACGTCGCTATACACACTGGTCATGTCCAGTGACGTGACAGCGGAGTTTTCTTTTCCACAGCAGTAGCCTATACAGCACACTCACCAGTTGCCACTGATGGTGTCTTCTACAGTGCAGATGACTGCAGCTAATGACAGTCTAATGATAGAATGATAAATGGAACCAGCGGCGCTACCGACACACTGCATCAGCTCGTTTGTGACGTCCCCCGCAATGAAAATCTGTTTCTGCTGCAGCTGAAACGTTGCCTTGTGACCATCTGATATTTCAGTTATATCCAACAGCATATAAATAAAAAATCTGCATCTAAATTCAATTTGTTCATCACCATGTGCACTCAGCACGTCTGCATAAATGGTCATGCTCCTGTCTAGTGACAAATCTACAGTTTTCACACTGGAAAATATGATATCTGCTACATCATCTGCCACATGTTAAGCAACAAAAATATGTTCCTATGCAACAGATTATAAACAGCTACAAGAAGCTCAGCTATCACAGAGAAACTGTATGACGCACTATGTCAGTTAAGATCTTGTCAACTGTGGCATAGCTGTACAAACAATCACATTTGAAAAGGCTTGCAATAGGTGAAGGACCTTGAAGGCCACTCAAGGTCATCGAAATTGACACTATTCGACATATCATTTCCTATTACTGGTCCGTAGTAACAACATTTCAGAGGTGATTTGTCATCTTTGGACTAGAACTTGCTAGGATCAACCTACCTACCAAATTCGAAGTCTCTATCTCCACCCACTACAATGTTATCAAAGGTGATATAAAATCTGGAAAATGGAGTCAATTGGGGTAATAAAGGGCCACTCAAGGCCAATGGAAACAGCAGCATTCAACAGAATGCATACAAAGTCCTGTTAGCCTTCATCGTAACTATATCCTTATCTAAAACCATTTATGAAATATAGCGAGTGGTTGAAAATTTCCTATTTTAATCTATCCCACCTGTTTTTGGCATCCCTGTTGGGATTGGAATTTTGCCAACAGCTATGACAACAAAAAGTGAGTCCCTGGGCTATCCCACGTCGTTGTGTCTGTAATCCTATGTTTAGCCTTTTGGTACAATGCCGGCTTGTGAAAGATGCACACAGGACGACAGTATATACCGTGCTAACAATCTAGCATAGTGTCATGTGGTAAAAAACCAGCATTCTATGTTGCTCAGAATAAGCAACACTTACCAGCATATTAGCAGCAGCAATGTAGCCACTAATAAAAGAGTCTGACATGTATGTGACTATAAAACCGAGTTGGAAAAGACTCATGACAAACATAATAAGACCAGCAACCATGGAAACACTCATTGCTATCATCAGCTTCATAGATTCACTCTCCTCTCTTCACACGATAGCACACAATGAATGAACATACAACTGTTACAAGTTGGCAGACTCTAAAAAAGATTTTTGTTATCAAGTACTCATTGCACAGACTATACGCTGTGGCCCAATAAAAACACGAACCGGACTTTTCATCCGAGTTGTAGAAAATGTATACAGACTTTCAAAATTCTTTCACTGGCAGATTCTCGAGGAAATATTGCAGATAAATGTTACAAAGAGTTACCACCTTATCCCAAGCATGTTATTATACTAGGTGGTGAAATACAAAAATTAGAATTGCTGCCAATTTCAGTGGGATCTTGCATGCGGGACCTCATAATTCATCTTGTATGATAGATGGCAGACCAGGTCCGAATCCTAATGACTACAAGATCTAGAGAACAATGTAGCAGTGATCAGAAGAGAATCTGTGACGTTACTGAACTAAAGTAGTGGCTGACTGAGCTGTTGCATGGGCCTCAACTGTCATTGTTGAAGCTATCCATGAATGGCACAAACTTCTGTGAGCTTGTTTTTGTACTAGCACATTCAGCCTATTTAGTAATATTTATCAGGTAGACTGACGAAAGTAGTTATTAGTTGGCACTATTTTTTGGCAGCTTCTAACAAGGATAAAGTCATCTATAACACAAACTTCACTGAGGTTGTCAGCAGACTGCATTCTGAACCTTACTTCATGTATTACACAAAAATGAACTAAATGATTACTATAATATTTTGTGCCATATGTCACGTGACTGTTGTTAAGTTACATGTTGTCGTTAAGTTACATTTCAAGTAAAATGAACTAATTTTGATGGTGGATGTAAAAGTTCGGTGGTAATGTTGAATTTTTAAATTTGGCAAGGTAGTGCAGTATCACAGTTAAGTTGAGATGGTAGTCTCTATCACAATACATAAAAAAACATTTGCTCAGCAATATGTCATTGAAACAATTTTGAAAATCGGACCTACATTTGCCGAAGTTACGATCAAAAATAAAGTGTCTGTTTTTTACTGGGACACAGTGTACAACATGTAATTCGATAATCGATAATCTAATATAGTAACTGCAGTACATGTACACAAACTCAATGCAGCTAGCAACAACCATATGAATTTTGAAATATATGAGTACATCATTTGTTTTTGGTGCAAACATGTGGAGAAAGTGAATGTAACTCTATTGTCTTCTCGCAAAAGAATATGCTAGATGCTGTCAGCAGGGGCATGTGGTAGTAAAACTTACTGAAAACAAAATCCTTCAGTTCTTAACTAGGAGTGTCAGTTAATGCAGGTTGACCTGTATGATGATTGTTAAATGGTTTTTGTTTTAATTTTTTCAAAATATATACATGAAATGTTCTGACAACTTGTTCTGTGTCAGAATGTGTCTAAATACTGACAGTTACTGCTAAAAACATCGCCATTTAAAACGGTGTGTCAGGAAAATTAACTATATCACACGGCTGAAACAGAAAAAATCAAAAAGGTGTTATCACTAGTTTTCCATGGACAATTTTCCTAAATTCTGCAGGTCAGATTGCATTATTCCACGGTTTTCCATGGTAAAATTATCAAAATTCCAAGGATCACTGCAGCCTCCATGTTCACAACAAAGTGATCAGTCTGCTGTTCAGATATCTAAAGTATTACTTTTATCTGTTTTAAGAAAATATTTTAAAATAAAAATAACACAGACTGACATCTACAAAGACTACAGGAAGAACAATTAAGCTTTCATCATCACTGTCACCTTCAACAGCTTTTGGTGTCAAACGTTCCCAAATTATGACAGTTTTTGTCACAGGCAAATTCAACAGTAAATTTGCTGTAGTCATTAAATGGCAGTTTTTTTTATATTTGTGAACATTAACGTCAAAAATCAACGGCCCCACC
>Ga0209780_1002053_pt1 | contig 13982 bp, 12 predicted proteins | sample WorMetexBAHAMAS2_FD_187384 | JGI IMG/M metagenome (GOLD analysis project Ga0209780, IMG submission 187384) | Marine gutless worms symbiont microbial communities from Max Planck institute for Marine Microbiology, Germany - Inanidrilus exumae... | ecosystem: Host-associated > Annelida > Digestive... | reverse complement strand
CATGCCCCCGGGAGGGCGGGGGGCATGCCCCCTTGGATCCGCCAGTGCTTTTATGTAGCTAGTTACGTTCAGTTAGGAAGAAGTGATAAGTTGCAGCGAAGTGATAAGTTGAGTTGAGATGTATAAGAAATCCTAGCAAGTTATTATATTGTAAAGTCACTGAAGTGTCTAGACGAGGCGGGCATTATGACATAGAGGCTATGGCCTGAGCCACGGTTTTGGCATGCGCTGGTAAATTCTCGCTAAGTAGGTCAAGCACTACGTTTGTCTATTGCGCGCTTCTGGATCTGGATCTGGATAAGTAAGTAGCAACGTTCTTCGAAGGATAATACGCTACTGGCGGCAGTGGCGGGATCTTGGCCACGGTCATCAGCAACGGCGAAAACAGGTGCGTAGATTAAAACCGGAAAAGAACGAATGTGCAGTAGAACAAGTGCACACTATATACATCGTGCAGGATGCAGATGGTCAGAACTGCAGATGTCGGCTCATATATCGCTTGAAAGTTGAATATATCAAGCGAGTCCGCCTCAGCAAATGCTTGAGGAAGAGCATTCCAGGCTGGAATGGCCCGAGGAAGAAACGCATACTTAAATGAATGATGAATGAATGAATGAAAATGCGAGGATTTTAAGTGCGTTTGAAAACCGACTGAGAGCCGGCTTTGTCTAACACACTATGTAAACAAATCAAGCCGTTGAGCGAAGTAACTAAATGCGTCAACCGTAGGTTGGAAACGCTGGAATTGTATGGGATGACCTCTTGCTGAGTTCTGCGGACGTGGTACAAGATGGTACTCCTGTGGAACTTCAACTAGTCCATTTGTGATCTTGTACATCATGGTCAGTCTGCTGTGGAGTCTACGAGTCTGCAGGGATTCCCATCCAAGATCAGACACCATCGCAGATACGGAAACAGGCGGTTTGCTGTGTCGAAAGGGAATGTTCTTCACAAATCAGGCTGCTCGACGTTGTGTCATTTCCAGTTTATCAATATATTTTTGCTGGTGTGGGTCCCAGACGTTTGAACAGTATTCAAGCTTGGGACGGACGACAGTTTTGTAAGTCTTTTCCTTTAGGTGCTGAGGGCATCTATACAAAGTACGTCTAAGAAAGCCCAACATGCGGTTTGCAGCAGCACTGATTTGATCAATGTGCTGATTCCAGCGAAGTCTGCTGTTTACTGTGGCTCCTAGATAGACACATGAGTCAATGGAGTTGAAAGGCTCATTATCCATGGTGTACTGATGGTGGATCTTGTTTTTTGTAGCATTGGTGATGGAAATAACATTGCACTTTATGTTAAACATCATCCCCCATGTCTTACTCCACTTATTTGTTTACTTATTTATCGTATTAATGAACTTTCCGAAGTTGTCAAGATGGCGGATGTTTGATGTTGTTTGTTTAGGGGAGGTCGATCGCATGATTTACTGAATTTACAGCATAGTTCAAGACCAATTTATGCGGTTATTTGTTACACATACTTATCTTAGAGTTTAGATCATTGAGTTTGTAGCTCATTGGTATTTTGTGCAAAGGTTGGTGCTAATGAACATGAGCAGTATAGACGTAGACGTAGACGAAAAATACGAGCGCAGGCGTGGAGCTTCTTTGCCTGCCTCTTCAGTACTCAGAATATGATACATTACTTCGAAACAATTTCTAATAAGCTGTACTTTGACTTCCAGTTCCTTTAATTTCAGCATGATAATCGTCAATTATTTTTTGATTACTCCAGAATTTATCCAATCTGTATTTAAATGTGTTAGTAGATTGTGCATGCACAACGTCGTTAGGCAGACTGTTCCACATGTTGACAATTCTGTTAGTAAAAATAATCTGTGCAGATCATATCTTGTGCGAGTTATTTGTAAGGTCAGTGCTAGTGCTAGATCGGCAATGTGACAATAAAGGCCCAGAAATTACCAGTGCCAGATCGCTGATAATTATTAGGTGTAGATCGGCGATCTCATTCACCAGATGGTGATACATAATGCAACCAAACTATTACCGCTAACAAGTCAAACTAAACTGACCCTAACCGCAACACTAACCCTAACCGACACAGTAACCCTTTCTTCTTTCTTCTTCTTCCTTCTAACCATTATATTTATCCGCACTTCATTGACACCCATAAAAAGGTTTTACTGCATTTGTAAACGGAATTTTTCGCGAAGGTGTGTAGCAGGGTTTGTGGGTGGGGCAATTTTTTGCACAACTCAGCATTTGCACTACCCGTTGGCTGATGTAGTGCATAGGTACACATTCCGTGCGCGCGCACAGTACACAACGTCCAATAATGGTTATTTTCCGTGCGCGTAAATTGTCCATTTGCTAGATGGCGCTGACGCACCAAAACTTAGTGCTAGCAAATCAAACTAAACTGACCCTAACCGTAACACTAACCCTAACCGACACAGTAATGGTAATATTTTCTTATGTGCATTTTGTTGACACCCGTAAAAGGTTGTATCGCAATAATGAAATAAATTTTTGCGGAGGCACGGTAGCGGAGTTCGTGGGTGGGCCCGTTTTTCCGTTTTCTGACTTTTTACCCGTTTGGTGACAAGAATTCGATAGTAAGTTCATACTTTATCATTGAAAGAGGGTTTTTTTGTGAGGATAAATAAGGAAAAGGGGCTATGTCTTTTGGGGCATAACAGAAAGAAAGAAACAATAGAGTTGCGTGTTTGACTATTTTTAGTCAGCGAAGAATAGTTAAATAATTATTGCGCACGGAACCGAACGTAATATGGCTTCTGTGTACCGTGCACACGCACGGTGAATATAATTATCGGATGTAGTTGTACTCATCTCAGAAAGCACCAGCGACAAGAAGTCGATAGTTATACTTTATCATTAAAAGAGTTTTTTGGGGTATATATAAGAAAAAGGGGCTAGGGGTCTTTTGGTGGCATAACAGAAATAAAGAAAAATAGAGTACATATAAAGATGACTGTCGGACATGTAGTATAGATAAATGACATATAATCTACCGTCTTTCAAGAGACAACTTAAAACATTTTTATTTACCAAATCTTTCTCATCACTTTAAATTGCTTTCTCATATTTGTACCGTGTCCTAGAAGCTACTTTACCTAGCTTACGCCACGTTAATCAGTACGTTCTACTACTACTACTACTATATATTGCATAGAATTCCGATCTGCAGCTGTTTATACCAGATCGGCGATCTGGTACTAGAATTAATGTATTTGTAATGTGAAATCATTGCCTCTAGTTGTTAAAGTAGTTGATGTAGTTAAATTTGGTATTGCTGCCAAGTCATGTTTAGCAGATAGTATCTGATAAGTTTTAATCATATATCCTCTAATCCGCCAATAATGTAACGTTGGTAGCTTGCAAATTTTCAGATGATCAGTGTATTTTAAATGACTATTTTTTGGTAATAATTTAGAGATCATAGACGTCTGTCACGAAATAGAAGCTTACATTATTATAATTCTTTTAGTATCATCACGTTCTGCTGTGTTAGCACTGTTGGAGAGTGCCGACATTATTAATTAGCAATTTATATACTTCATAGTCCTATATTTTTACATGCATATAATGATAGTTATGTGCAATAAAATACCATTTATATAGGTCTGCTGGTTTACGTATCCAATTGTACTTGCGTAACTAGTTAAGATTGGCATGCGCGATAGGCCATCTGTGCGATGTGCCACCGATGGAACAGCCGATCTCATATTAGTAATTTTATGGACAGTTATCATGAGATCATCAATCTCATTTTCGAATTAACATTGTGCAAATGAGCTTATCCTGGAAATACACAACGGGGCCAAAAATGGTGTTCACGTGTTTGGCGATAACTCCGCCGAAAGTGAACTGATTTTGATGAAATCTGGAGCACTGTGAGTACATTGTTGGGGCTGTCCCTGACAGACTTTGGGCGCGATCCACGCAGTAGCGTCAGTTTGAGAGGCAGCCAATCATTTTTGGTCTACTAAATAATGCACAATTTCGCCGATTTCCTGTCGGCAACATTTAAAAAAACGCAAAAATTGCCAACAAAATTTCCCGCTCTTGCAACTTCAGGCCGCCATAACTCCACAGTGATTACAGATCGCCCGAAACTCACTGCCAAAATAGCCCTCTATAGGATGTCTAGTTTCCATTTTTGCCCTAAGAATCAATTCAGTGTCTTTCCCGTGGGCTGTATGCTGCATACATGTAACAATTTTTTGGCAACGTCCGATGTAAACCGTAAACCACGTACATCGCAAGTTTGCAGTTGCTGCTGTTAAGCTGGAGTGTAGTGATAGACTTCATTTGTATTATGTCAGTGTGTACAGTTATGGTGATTTATTTATTAGTTATGTTTAAAAGTGCATATTTTTGTATTTTGTTCAACTGGTGACTGATTGCAAGTGAACTTTTTGTTTGTTTTAATGCTTATGGTTAAAGTTAATTTTTGAATGAGATTGCATTGAGTTAGCTTAAATACTTAGTGGATAATGAGTGCACTGAAGCATTTTTTGTTATGAAAAAAAAGATAATCTACTTCAAAATTTCTGCAAAACCTGACATTTGAAAAGCAAAAAATGATGACGATGAACTTCACATTTTCCCATGAATTTTGTTAAGTCCTATTCATTGGGTGGGCAGTGTTGCCATATATCTACATGCATGTGGTTGGTGTTGATGTTTCAGGCAAGGAGACTGCAGTATAGCAGAAACGCAGCTGTGCTGCTGCATTTCTGTGTTGCAGTTATAGATTCTGCTCGGTTTTAATATTATGACTTCATATATTTCTACGGCTGGAACATCACAGAAAGTTGCCCAGAGTCTTCTTGAAGGTAATGCAATATATTGTGCTCTCACTGCTGTTAGTATTTGAGAATTTTATTTGAAACAGTGATAATTAAAATTGGAAATAACAGATGCAGATATATAAGTGTAAGATGAGTATGTGTACTGTGGGCTAGTGATGCTGAAATAAAAAATGAAGTTTTCTTGTCAGTCGTGCAAAATATCTTCATGAAAACCTTTGGAAATATAAACAAGTAGTACGTCTGTCTTTGTGGACAGCCATATATCCACACATGCCGATGCTACACGTGGCTCCGTCGTATTTTACTGTATACAAAAGTAGGCCTACGATCAACAGCCCAAGATTAATGTGGCATTCTCATTGACACTGTCGAAGGTCGTCAAGGGTACTCGAACGCCATTAGTGGTTGCACACCATCGAACAATGTCAATGACGTTTGTACGACATACGTCATCCCCTGCATTCGCTTTTGAGACTGAAGTCTTACATGCAGGCCTCCACATACGCCATCACAACGGATATGCAGATGGTGTCCAGCAACTGTTCATATATGGGCGTGACCACACACGGACTGGACGACAACTTTAATACCCATATGTGAGCCGTCGACGACCTTCAAGGTGGATGGGAGAGGATGCTTAAACAAACGTCACCACCTTGACCGGGCAGTTAATGGCACTTCACACGTCCAGATAGTCTGTGGAATGCATTGGCCACCTTGGAATGTGACACTAATTACTCCCTGCCCGTCGCTCTCTCTTTGTTGATGATGCTGCTAGCTCTCAGTGTGACCTGTTGCAGACGATGTGCCGTAGAGTAGTGCAGAATATCGATTTGTTTGAGAGGGAATTATCGCAGCATGGATATGATGCAATACGTCTTCAATATTGCGATATTCGATACGATGTGATGTATTGTGCCATCTTTCTGTCTTATTTTATTGTGGGCAGAGGTCCAGCCTACTTCTGGACCTCAGCACTGAGACCGTGTAACGGTCCAGTGCGCTAGCCGAGGGAGAGGAGGGAATTGGTAGGTGTGTGCGGATGTGTGCGTGAGTATGGGAAAGGTGGACTTAGTAGGAGGTAAACAGCTTGTGAGGTATTTCTAGCATGCCCCCTCTACACGTGGCCTACTGTCTGGCTTTGCCCTGACTGGTGCTGCGTGTTGCGCCCGCCAGTGACCAGCCAAATCTATTTGATTTAGCTCACACTGGCACAGCTAACGGCATTGGTTCTGCTAATCAAGGCGTCAGCAATGGTCACAGTTTATAGAGGACAAATTTTGATAATGAGAACTTAGACTTTATTAGAATTTACTAGAATGAGCATTGCATAAAGTTACTGAAATGATGTGCCCTAAAATGCATTAAGATGTACTGTGCGTTTTTGTCCTTATTGGCTTTTAATTTTTTCCGATGTTGTAGAGCATGGATGGAATGTTGTCCAGCCAGAAAAGCCATGCAGGTCTCGACAGGACTCACCTTCACCGTCGGTGGACTCTAAGAAACACGTAGACGTCATTAGCATTTCGTCGACTGCTTCTGACTCGGTTACATCGTACGCGAGAGCTGGTGGCCTGCGAGCAACAGTGCCGTCTTGTGCCTTGTGTAAGAAGTTTATTTCATTTGTCTGGAAAGAATATGCAGTATTAAACTGTTGTAGTGTGGAGCAGTGATGTTAACAAGGACTTTAGCCACAAGGACAAGGACCAAACTTTGCTGTCAAGGACAAGGACTTTGGTCTCAAGATGCAAACCAGTAATACTATCACTAATACTACTACTATTACTAATTATTCTTTTTGCATTGCAAGAAACGGTGAGTGGACACAATGGGCCTACACGATTTGGTTTTTGTATTTTACTTTTTTTTTTATTTCATTTACTTTCTCAATCATGTTTGTTGCTTAGCGGCGAAATAGAGCTGATAGGCCTGTACTAGTCATGGCATTATGTTATGTCATCTAAAGTAAGCAGTTCAAAACTGGTGGATGACAATTGAGAGAAAAGGTAATTCTGACCGATTATGTATCGGAGTGGTCCAAGCGCTGTGATTATCAGAAGTTAAGCGTCAATATTTTTACACGACCTGAACGTGTCATTACCATTAAGTTAACATTAAGTTTCAACAAGATCATATACTGTGTGCTATTCACATTGCCACAGGAAATAGTATTGACAAGTTTTGTCTGCTTTATATGTTCAACAGCGACAAGACTTCGTCGAGGGATCTCAAACACAATGGATAACATGGAGATCATTAGTAATGCTCGTGAGCTTGTGCTGCTGCATGGCATTAAGGAAGTAACGCCATCGTCGCATCATGATGCTGTTGAGGCTCGGCATGGTGATGTCATTGATGCGCTAAACTACACGTTCATTCTGCCAGACATAACACGTTATCCTGATGACTTTAGAACTTTCCTGCACAAGGATTTGATAGAGACGACCACACTTGTTTCACTGGAGCAGGCTGGTATGTGTTTGTGCAGTTATTCTATACCAGTTGTAAAGATGATTTGTAAGAATACCCTTGATTTTTAAACCTTATTTATGGATTTGCATTGGAGTTTGAAAGATGTTTTCATTAGAGAATGGCAGATTTGGGTAAAACAGCCGATGTTCGATGTTCCGATATTTTGGCGAAAAATTCTTATGTCCGATTCTGATGTTTAGTTGTTGACGCTCATTTGCTACCTGAAAGACCCCGACACAGTGCCGTCGTGCCGTCCACCACACGCAAATAACATGAGCTTCCATTCCGTGTCACAACAGTCGGTCTGACACCTGGCTGCCATGTTCTTTGCGATGCCACCCGCCAGACGACCACCCACATCGCCGACCGCCACGACCGTCGGCGGCATGGGTGGTCATCCGCGGTGGCTGGCGCAGATCTGACTTTAATGTCGTTGCACGCTGTTGACTATTTTTTTACAAAATCGATATCGACGATCTTCCGACGCCGATGTTCTAGCATGCTCCGATGTTGCCGCTTTTCGATGTCTGATGTGTACATTGGCCGAACTGTTGTTTTTACGTACACTTATGAGTGTTCGGTGTCAGAGGCAGCAATATCCATTCTGTCAAAATTCAGTGGTGAAATGAAATGCAAAATGAAATGAAATGCAGTCTGTCCAACGCTTACACTTGACAAACGGTGACCAGCAGCGTGACAACCTGGCTGAATGGCATGAGGTTGACACAGTTTTACCTGCCACCCACACGTTTATCAACGAATGGAATGACGTTACTTCCTGGTGAATGAAGAAAGGATGAAGTCTGGCACTGGTTGGGGTCAGTGCTTTGTGTTTCATTCAGTGCTTTGATACTGTTGGTTGGGTGACAGCAAGGACATCCACCCCTGTACGAAACCTGTGCCACTTTTCCCCCAAATTCCTTTTTCAGAACAAGTAGAGAGTCTTAATTAAGCCAAGGAGGAAGTGACTGACCAGTGCAGGTTCACCTCAAAAATGGTGGTTAAAACACAGGTTGAAGTGGTAGAAGAATGTGCTTATTGTCTATCAAATTCTTGACGAGAAGAAGGTATGTTGGACTTTAGGTCGACTTAACTGGTGGGCTGATATGGGCATTTGCCAGCGGCTGCTGCCATTAGCCACTACTGGCGACGGCAACTGTTTACTGCATGCTGCATCACTTGGTGAGTTGTTTACTTTTGTAGGCTTTCAGTGTAATGTGTATCGCATCGTCTGTTCAACATTTTAAAATATTTTATCCTTCATCAGCATACACGTATTGTTGGAAAGATGTTGCAATTACAAAACTCCGTGTTTTTTGTACAAGTTTTTGACTAAAATATGTCAGTGCATAATATGGAAAAACAGACATAGAAAGGTAGAAATTTGCTGTGGCAGAAATCCAGAGATGTGCACCACATTACTGAAAACGCATTTGTTTGGCTGATCCCAGCGCATAGTGACTTATTTAGATATAGTGTGCTTTACAAATGTACTTACTTACTTAGTCACCTTTAATTTATTGATATTTTCACGTAGGCATTTCAGGTAATGAAAAAGCAGATAAAGCTGCCAAATGATCCAATTTTTAAAATTCCTCTACCATATAGTCATCTCAAACCTCGTTCGTGGACCCCTGTGCCGAGACCTTTATAACGGTTCAATGCGCCAGCCCAGGGAGAGGAGGGGAATTGGTAGGTATGTGAGGTGTATGTGCACGTTGTGTTGGGTGGAGGAAGGAACAGTAGGCGTGAGCAGCTTGTCAGGAATTTCTAAGCATTCCCCCTCCAGGTGTGTGTGGCCTAATGTCTGGCTACGCCCGGACTGGCACTTATTCAGTGTTAGCACTGATCGGCACTTCTTCATTGCCTGGCCACCTGACTGACACTTTTTTTAGTGCCTAGCCAGGGGACTTAGCCACATCTGTCTGCTTCGGCTCTCACGTCAGTGCGGCTGACACCTTGACGCTGCTAATCAAGGCATCAGCAACGGTCACAGTTTATAGAGGACACCGTCGAATCCTCTTACCTGCCCAGGATTAACCCCCTGTTCATCATGCACAAGAATTATTACAAATAATTCTTTGGTAGGAGGACGCTCCCGGGCCAAGGACCTCGGCCACTGAGTGCTCCACACTCTACTGCACATGGCGGCTGTGTGCTCTGACCACTCAGCCATATAGGCAGGTCATCATCTCAAACCTATTATCGACAAATATAGTCATGACAAGTTGCAGCAAACTTTGAAATCACAATCACAAAATAAACTCTACCAAATTTATCCAACAATACCTTGTTGCTCCACATGATCGATTGTAATTTGTGATATACAGTTTGAGAAAAAAAAACAATACACTCGACGTTTGACCATAGCTTAGGCAAATGTAGACTAATTTACTAAATTCCTTCATCATCAGTTTCCTGAGGAAACTATTTAACTGTTACAGGGTCTTCCACCTCATCTTAACTGTGTTGCTACACTACCTTGTGAAATTCAAAAACCTAAAATAACAGCTGAACTTTTACTCATACCATCACAGTTACCCAGTTTTACTTGCAACTTAACGAAACTTAACAACATTTAGACAAATGCTACAAAAATATCACAGTGATGATTTACTTAGGTTTTTATTCAATAAATGAAGCACAGAATGCACATAATGCAAGAACGTTGGAAACATGATTTGACGACAAACTTCGTGAAGTCTGTGCAACAAACGACTTCTTCGCTGTCAGAAGGTGGCAGTTGTGTTTGTAACTAATACCTACTGCAATCCACCAACCTGATAAATAGTCCAAAAGTTAAAGCAAGTGCTAAAAACGTCCATCTCCAACCCTAGCTTGCAGACGTTTACGCCATTCACTTGTGCGAGCTTCGTCAATGACTGTCTGCTGCAGCCCATGTTGCATGTCAGTCATCCACTGTTTCAGTTTGCTGACATCACAGATCCTCTTTTAGGCACTGCTGCACTGTTTTCTAGATTTTATAGTTTTAGAGATATTAAGACACCATATATCTTTCAAGATGTATTTTGAGTTTTTGTATGCAATTTGCCATTGAAATTGGAAGCAGTTGTTATTTTCAAGTTCCACAAGGTAGTGTAGAAAAATATTTAAGGTGAGGTGGAGAATCTTCATGGTGTATGTGTACAAACTTTCCTCAGGAATCTGACAGTGAAAGAATTTTGTAAACTGGTCTACACTTGACAAAGTTATGATCAAAAGTCTAGTGTAATCGTTTTTTTGACCCACAGTGTGGTTCTGCCTTAAAGGTGTGGTATGAGCTGAATGGTGTTGAAAGTGCCGTTAAACCCCAACCAACCAACTGTCACTTATGATGACATCGTAAGTATGTTGCTGTGTGACTAAAGGTAGTTGCTTATGAATCAATTTCAGGTATCTGGGGATTCCACGATCGTAGACTGACACTTCGCAAAGCACTGTGTTCTACACTAACCGAAGGTAGTGCAAAAGACGCATTTCGACGAAGATGGCGCTACCACCAGTCGCAGATCAACAAACAGGTGCAGTTGTCATAGTTTTTGGACTGTTGAATTGCATTGATGGATTGAAGCATGCCATTTGACATTACACAGTCATTTCATATTTATAAAATCCCAGTATTTCAAGCATGCCCGTCCATCATATATGCACACAGTTACAGTTGTAGTGCACAATGTTGTGGGATTTGTGTGACTTGTTGAAATGTTAGGCTAACTGCTCTGGGATTGTCACAGAGAGAGAGTACAGGCCAGAACATCGTACAAGGCGAACAAACTTGGCATTAGTTCTTAGGCTCCATCGCTGCAATAGCTAGTTGTGGCCTATTGCTACAGATGGAGTAGCATGGTCTGTTTGTCTGTCTGTTGGTCATGTTTGTGAGCCTGCGAACACGACTGAATCGATCAAGATACTAGTTGGATGGTAGACCCACCCAAGTCTAGCCTCCTCGGGTGGGCCCAGAGAACCATGTAGTAGATGGGGGTCCAGATGCCGCAAGAGGAATAGGTATTTTTTGGGATTGTCTGGTCCATTGCAAAACATTATGAGTCACTACTGCAGTGTATGCTGCAAAAAATTAATAACTGCTGCAGTCGACAGCATTGCGCATAAATGGCAGGTGTCACATTAACTTTTCCCTATTGAATTAAAAATCAACTCCCTATGATGTGGCCTCTCATCAAAATTCTTTGACCACTTGTTTATGTTTATTATTAGGTCGACACTTTGATAGAGTGATGCACAGCACAGTGATGCAGTATGACCTGATCCATGGTCAAGGTCATGAGCCCATCAAAGTTGGAAATTTGGCCATTTTCAAAACTTCTCTGCTGTATACAATGCGAGCTGGCACCTGACCACGGATTTTTAAACTAGGACATAATGTCTAAATTTGATCGGGCCGGATTTTTTATATTTTATATTTATATTTTATATTTGGACTAGTTTCCATGACACGACTTTGAACTTGGCAGAAATGTCAGCTGCAAAGAGTCGACCGTCAGTCCCATGCGGGCTAATTTTGTGTTATAGTATCTTTAGGTTTTACTGATGCATGTCTGCTTTTTGCTTTTGTTGCATTACGTTTACTGCCCTTATTACTGAGTTGTGACTGGCTGGGAAGAAGATCTCCAAAATGACCTACCTTATGTCGAGTGGGATCTAAAACCTCCACTCAGTTCCAGTCAATCATAGAGTTTTGTTCTGTTTTAAAGTCATTTTTACCCACACTATGCTATGCTATTGCGATATTTGCTGTCGTTACGCGTCTTTCTGTACGTACGTCACAAGTCGGAGTTGTAACAAAAGGGCTAAACATAGAATCACGCATGCAATGCCACACAGTAGCCCGGGGAGTCTAGTTTTATGATGCAGAAAATTTCTTCTACAAAATTCTAATGGCATCACCCCAAGAGGGACACCAAATGCAGGTGGGTTAGGTAAAAATTGAGTTTGGTTGGTGGAGAAATGCATCAACAATGTTGGTGATAGTCAAAGTTTGTTGATATCAATTACGACCAAGTTGACGTCAACAACGATCGTTGTCATGGCGTGGAAGTCTGTTTATCACACGTATGGCTATGGCTCACTTTATCGTCACATGTATGTGATACATAGCATTGCTTGCTCACTGTGCTATGTTGAGTCTATTGCAACGATGCTTGTACATAACTATGCAGGTAGCTGAATAAAAAGTGGCAGTTGCTGAAAATGCTGCTCAGGCTGACATGCGATCTGTTTGCGTTATTCGTACAACAGCAGGACAACATATCAGCTGATGCAGAGCATTGCATGGGGTCTCTCGGCGATAGCGGAGCCTCTTGTTTGAATGAGTTAAATGCTACATTGTCAGCCTTAACTGTTCTGTTCACTGTACACATGTTTATGCTTGTGTGAGTGTTTAGATCGTGTTTCAGCTGATACTGTACGTTGTGTGTGTAGTCTGGTCTTATCTACAGTGAGGAGGAGTGGGATATTGAGTGGAACAGCTTGGTTAAACTTGCGTCACCACAGCCAAGATTAAATGGTGGCAGGTGTGAAGTCATTTTTTCTTTTGTGATTATTCTTTAAGCTAAACATATGGAGTTAATCGTAAAAGTAAAAAAATAAAGCATAACAGCAGATGGCTAGTTCTGAATCTTCTTTTGCAGCAACACACTGAAAACATTTGAAATTAGCAACTGTAATAACCGTACAGTCGGAAGACAAGTAATAATTTTTGTTATATGCTTAATTTGCTTTAGCTGTTCGTTTCCTTCATACAGTCATTAAATTGCATGGATCTGTTCGTATTTGATGTATGTTAACTCCATTTACCATATCGTCGTGAGGATAGTATACACAGTTTTGACCATTAATACCCCTGTCAGAGAGGGGTGCATATTATACATGTGAAATAATGAGCCCGCCATTTTCCCAATAGTGACAAATGAGGCCTGAGTTCACCATGAAGGTCCACTTATAGCACTGGCTCAGTTGCTGGTTGACAGTGGTTAGAGATCAAGTTGCAACTGCCACAGAAACCCAGTTGATGTTCTGGTCCGTTAACTGCAAGACTTGCCTGTTGCTATCGGTGCCCCTCCAGCAGATGACCATGGTTACTAATATTGTGTTGGTCGGGGGACCGGTAGACAGAACCATTGTGAGACAAAACTGCCATGACCACAACCACATCATGATGGCCATGAACACAGCAGCTGGGCAATTAACTACCTGTTTATTGCAGTGCAGAGAGAGTGTAATGATTGAAAGTGACTGTGCATATTATACATATGAATATGATCTTCGATTTTTCCTTCAAATTAGTACCTGAAGTTGGCCTACTTATTATACACAAGCGTATATTGTAAATGAGATTTTATTGTAGCTGAAGAATACACTGGTTATTGATCAAAGTCATTCTGTTGCCTTCTAGGCATGATCTTGTCAGTCAGTTATTGCCATATGATGTACAGTATGCTGTGGTACATTCTGTCTCACTGTGAACCTGTGTTTAGTTTGTTTTTGTGTTATGATTATGTTATCTGTATTGCTTAGTTAAGATTTATTGTCATATTTTGTTGTATTTGGTTTAGTTTAGTCTTGTGGTGTGATAGTTGTCTTTGCCTGTTGTAGGCGCTGGCGTAATAATTTAAATGAGCCTCTCGATCCCTTTCCCTTTGGGGTGGCTGCTGAACAAAAAGGCGGCCAGGGTTGAGGTTAATATATCGCT
>Ga0209780_1002052_pt1 | contig 13982 bp, 10 predicted proteins | sample WorMetexBAHAMAS2_FD_187384 | JGI IMG/M metagenome (GOLD analysis project Ga0209780, IMG submission 187384) | Marine gutless worms symbiont microbial communities from Max Planck institute for Marine Microbiology, Germany - Inanidrilus exumae... | ecosystem: Host-associated > Annelida > Digestive... | reverse complement strand
CATATATATTTTTCCTTTTTTTCTTTTTACAATTATCTTTCGTCAAAAATTAATACTCATCAAATGTTAATATTTCTAATATTATAATCTTACCTTAAAGGTGCGATATGACGTACATTGTGTTGAAAGCGCCGTTAAACTCCAATCAACCAACCGGTAGCTACGGCTGTCTTCTGAATTATGTTTTTTTTGCACTTGCTGCATGTAGTAAATAAGTGGCGTATGTAGAATTGAATATAGGGGAATGCCAGAATGAATTAAATCAGTAGAGTATAGCGAGCGAGAAAAATGTTTGATATTATGTGCAGAATTACATTATTTACTGACTTTATATTTATCTTCGTTCGCCGTAATAATAGAAACGTAAATAAACAAAAAATAAGTCCATCAGTAAAGGGGACTGACTGATATCCACACATGCCGATCCTACGTCCATTCGCTGCGCGAGTGGGCGTGGCCAGCGCGCTCGCTGATTCGTCCGATTTTGGGCTTTGGGGGAGTAATGTTCACAAATATTTGTTATTCTTTACCTTGGATGCTGATAAACCGCCGTGCAAAAGTTGACGCCGATAGCTTTATTATCCTCGGCGGAGACATCCGTAACAGTACAAACAAACTAAACCAAACAGTAAACGATATTGTCCACACCTTGACTATCGGCATGTGTGGATAAATAACTTTAATGAGCGGACTTTAAATGAAGTACATTTATTACGTTCCGCCGATGAACGACACCTGCTAGTGCCTAGAACATCTACAGTAACGCTGGGTCCGCGAGCCTTCTACTCGTCCAGCCCAGCATCCTGGAACTCTCTGCCGACGGCACTTCGACACCTTGACTTGACACTCGGTGCCTTCAGGCGGCAGTTGAAGACAGTTTTATTTACGTCGATGTAGGACTCCGAACTTCTTCACCACGTGCGCATATGTGACGTATCTGCGTTAACTGTGCGTGTTGAAATGTCTGTTTATTTATTTACAGCATTTTCTGTTGATTTTCGTAATAAAAGAGGCTGACTTCACGCAAAAAATCACATAAGATTTTTTACATATTTTTTAATTTCTAAGCGGGATTCCATAGGCTACAGGCATCTCCCCTGGAGTTAGTATTGTCTGATCAATTACCTGCTGTCTCTGTGATGTACGTCCGCAAGTTTTCTGTCAAGCGCAACGAGCAGAAGATGAGCGTCAGTAGCGTGTAGAGACGTGAAGTAGCCGGCGACATCTCCGACGTTCGATCGTCGACTATCAGACGCAGCAGCAGGCCTACTAATGGCGTCCGAGCGTCGGTCCGCGCTCGCTGCTCATCTCTGTTCCGAGTTGTTTTGCACTGGTCGGCGGCAAATTGGTCTCGGAGGATGTCGTCAACGCGCATGCGCGGCGCATGCTCTGTCGCGCGTCGCGTCGCGGCAGAGCAAACGTCGATCGCAGACGATCACTCGACGTATCAGACCTTTGAGAGTCCACTATGGAACGCCGAACAACACTTCGCTCCCTCTCTTTCTACGAAATCCCGTACATCGTCTCACGTTAGACGTGTAGGAAATGACCGTTTAAAGAAATAAGCGTAAGTTTACACCGTGAACAAATGTTAGCATACAGTAAAGTCAAACATTTAAGCCTAGCTTCAAATAAAACGGACCTAGAAAAAAATAAATAAACTACAGTATATAAATACGCGGAAATCTGGAAAACGCACGCTAAATTAGGGCTGTTTCGGGACGTCTGATAGGTTGTTTGTAAGCATATGAGCTGAGCAGCCAGAGGGGCTCAAGGGTGCTGCTAAAGGGCTATCAATTAAATTATTAAGTTTTTTTCAATCGACTGCGATAAGTTGAAGTTAGTTAAAAACTAATTTGTATAGCACCATAAAGTCCGAAGATTACGAGGCGCTAATTCTGTGTGACAAAGTTACTATGTTCGTTCATCCCCCGGGGCTGTAATGACAGTGTTGTCAACTTACTTGTAATGAAAATCTAATCTAATAAAAAATTTGAAACGCGCCCAAAATGTCCGTCGCACGCGAATCAGGGGCGCAGCAGTGTTACATAGTTCCGGTGTCGCAAGTTTATTGCACTGAGCGCCCGCGTTTGTTTACAACATATGACCATGACGCGGAGGAGTTCGACTGCGACAGTCGAGATCGGTGTTCCATAGCGCAGCATCGTGTGTGGTCCAACCGACTGAACACGTGAACACACACACACACTGCGCTATGGCACGGGACTCAATCTAATACATCAGCTGTTCACTGGTGACGTCACCGACGCCCGCGCGCGTCGTCGCGCTCTCTCTTTCACTCGGCCCAACGTTCGATCCACCGTGTCGAGTTGTTTTCGTAAACCGACGACGTATCCTGCCTCCGGACCCCACCATCAACACAGTCACACATCCACACATCCGTGGTCCGATTTACCGCTAGGAACCCACCGATCTCGGGCTTCCGTTTCAGCATAAAATTCTATTTTATTACCGGCCCGCGTACACATAATTTGGGGGGCCAGTATTGTTTTGCTCGCTGTCGTTTGTCGTCGTCTGTAACACTCCTGGAGCTATAATTAGACTGGAGGCGACTTCACCCGCGCAGGCCATGCGATGACGTCATGTCGCATCCAGTCTAATTATAGCTCCACCGTAACACTCCACGGCGGGCCAGTATCGTTCCGTCCCGTTGAGGCGACACGACTTGTTACACATGGAGTAGCGTGGTCTTTTCGTCTGTCGGTCCGTGTGTCTGTCTGTTTGTCTACTACAAAACGGGTGAACCGATCGAGATGCCGTTTGGAGGGCCGACTCATATGAGCCCATGGAAACATGTATTAGATGGGTCATGATCGCCGGCGCGATGCGGCCTTTTATCTAAATTCTTTAACAACTTATTGCTATTATTATGAACGTGCATGAGTACTGTTTGCAATGGATCCTCGTCGTAATGGATGAGACGGTGCCACGGAATCTCGTCAACGATTAGTCTCAGAGACAAAAGACTCAGCAGCTTGCTTGTTCTCTCTCTTCCTTGAGCTCAGTCGATGTATCGATTATCACCACTACCCAGCATGCCCTGCCGTTACGGTCGGCGGAAGTCGGCGTCGCCGTGGCGCTCCCTGGCGAGCGGCGGGCGAAATAATCGACAAACTCGCGTTCACTTCATGAAATTAGTGAGGCGCCTATCGGAAAACGACAAGCGATAAAAACCGCGATGACAACGAACTGCGGTTTTTATAAGTATTCGATTGTCGCAATGCTATTTTGGTTCCACAGCAGGCACCGCGACAGAAATACATGTTTTACTGCTACTAAAATGGTTATATTTGGTGGAGACACTTTTGAAATCACATTATTCCGCGTAATAAACGATCGTGAAATATTTCTCTGGTATATGTAACCCAACAAGCTACGGATACCATTAACAATATTGCAACTTAGCCTGCATTATTAAGTCACGTAAAAATAAAAATATAATTATTACAAAATATTGCAAATGACTTGTTTTTTAGTTTTGCAAAATGGTCATGTTTTGATTATAATGTCATGCACGTATGTTTGTGATGTATTGATATATAATCGAATCAACATAAAAAATAAGAGAGCAAATGCCGCAGCTACTGGCAAAAATGCAGTGATTATGTTGAAATCTGTCTTTTTCGATAAATGGTAAGATTAAGTTTATATGTTTTATATGTTTTATTTCAACTATATCTAAAACTCTGCGCATGTCAGTGTTTAATAAAGAACTACTTACTTACTTACTTACTTGCTAATAATACCGTGACATTTTATACCGGTATTCAGTGCATCTCTACTGTATAGTGCAAACGACGTTACGTTGTTCGTGGGTACCTGCTATGGACAGCCAGTGACGTATTTATTCGGTCCGCAATCTGTTCCCACGGGCAATAACATGCCCCGACTTGACCCGCAGCCATCGATACACACCACGTACACGGCTTTACGGCGTCGTTTTGACCTTTCCACTCTCGGCAATGACACACATTGTGATTGACGTTTATAAATTTGGCACATAATGACATTTCGTGCACATAGCTTGTGTGCACTGACCGAGCAGATTGTTGATGACAGCACGTCGAAATTTTGAAGAAAACGAGCCATTTTCGGCAGCGGCAATTCAGGGGTTAAACCGAGCGACACATTTTTCGTTTGCGTAAAATTTAGCACATGATTGTGTTCAACATTGTAGGCAACGATGGACAACAAAAACTCCAGCTTTTTGGGGCTCCGTCCCAGATCCCGTTTTTAGGGGAACTTTTCCCCTAACCCACACCATGGGCTTACCCCTGAACCTCGATTGTGGCTTCGCCCCTAGAGCTCTTAATCACCCCTTTCAAAATCCTTGATTTACCACTGGCCGCAGTAGTTCAGGATTGTCAAGATCATGCTTTGATGTAATCTAAACTAATGTAATGTAAATGCAAATTTGTATAGCGCATTTTCGCACGCTAAAAATGCTAACCCCTAATGCGCTTAGCTCTAGTAAGCCTACTGTGCAAACAAAAATGTCTTTAGTTCAGACATAAGGGCCAAATTGCATATTTTTCATTGCGCATGCGCAAAACGGCCATATTTCTACTTTCGGTCAATAATCTGACGTCACCATCGTGTTTGTGCTATTGTCAGCACTTAAATTTTAATCGTACGATTGTGCGTTCTAAGACAACTGTTGGAGAGCGGTGATTTTACAAGGGGCAGAGTACGACCCCGTTACGTACGTTTAGCACATTTTTATATAGCCCCAATACGGAAATCATTCATGACCCATCATTAGTTATAGCTGGTGTCGAACTATTGCGAGTTGGACTAGCCAGCCATTGCAAAGTCGAAATGTTAGAAACATGCTAAACTAGATGAAAAGTACTCTAAAGGAGTACAACTCCCACGACAGCGAAATTCTGGGGTAGGTATAATTCTCCCTGACCGTTACTTTCACATCTCTCTACTGATCGTAACGAAACACGAACTTGGTCTTCCCTTTTCCCTAGGAACCTTTCCATAAAATTTGGTTTAAATCCGTCCAGAATCTTTTTAGTTATCGTGGTCACAGACAGACACAGATACAGACAAACCAACGCCGGTAAAAACATACTCCCTCGCTTTCGCAGGGAGAATTATTTTAAACGATTAAAATCAATTATCAGGAGACGCTTAGCCTAAAACTCGCTGTATTGTCAGCTGAGTCTGTTAATATACGGTCCGAGAGTTGTTTTCGTACAATAAGACCGGCAACAGAGAAAGCTCCTTCGCCGATGTTTTTTTTTATTTTAACGTTGCGTATGTTTCTATCACCTCCGGAGGTTGCGGCATCAGCTCCGAGACAAGGTCAGCCAGAAAACTATAAGGGAGACAGTGACGTCGCTGGTACTGAGTTGCACCCAAACCATCAGCTGCCCCGCCCCCTTGCTCCCTAATGAAGCCCACACACCATACCACCTCAGGCGAAGGCGCCATAATAGGCAACTTACTCCAAAACATCAAAAAAACTATATGACAGCAACTTCATTCAGCTCATGTTGGACTTGTATTGATTGACGATACTTTGATTTGTGTATTTTATTTTATTTTATTTTATATTACTTCTCTCGTGTTGTGCTGCGTCCTTTCAACTCATAATTAACGAATATTGCATTGTATTGTATTAATCTACGATAATTGCCTGTTTTCGATTTTCACAAACCGATATGGTGCACTCAGGCGGAATATTATTTACAGGGTGCTAAGGCGACCGAACAGAACCGAATATAGGCTACCATAAATCGTTCTGCCTTGGACTGAGGCACGCAGGAAATACGTCATCTATTTCGAAAAAAAACGAACGACTGGCGATATGCCGACACATAAATCACGTGATCGGTATTATCCCGGCATGCTCTGCCCATTTCCGGTTTGATCGCGACGCCTACTATTACTTCAGCGGCGAGAAGACGATGTTTGAGTAATCGCCAAAAACAGATATGCAGGGTGGGCCAAAAAAGTAAGCCACTACTGAATCAGTAGTGGCTTACTTTTTTTGGCCCACCCTGTAGATGCCATTGTCTAGGCCTTGCAGTCGAAACTACACGTAAGCTTATATCGTTTTCTCGAGTGTTTATAGACTATACGACTGTCTTTGCGGTTACAGCTAACCAACGAATAATGCAACGAATTATTTATCGATTCCTCCCGGCTGCATGAACGAGAAATTATGATACATGTATACAGTGCACTTAGTGACCATGCTAGGTGCCAGGGATTGTGATCTCGGTCTAAACGTCTCGGTCTCAAGACGGTCTCGAGACGCACCAACGTCTCGTCTCGTCTCGGATATTTGTGTCTCGTGCCCAAGACGTTATTCTGCCCAAATTAGTTTGAATAAAAGGAACTGAATATTGCATTAATTACTAATTTTCTGAGTTTGAGTGAACAAGGAGTTTATGCCTCAGGTAGACTTAATGCTATAGCGCCTTATAAGTTAATATTATACATTATACAATATTAAAGTTATGGCTGCAATCATTATAACATGTAAGCCTAGGACTATTTTAACGTCTCGGTGACGTCTTGTGACCTACAAACGTCTCGTCTCGGTCTCGGGTTTTAACATCTCGTGCACATCCCTGCTAGGTGCAGCCGCAACCTTTAAACACCATTTCCAATGACCTTGAGTGACTCATGATCTGACCTCGAAGTACAACTGAAATTTGTTTCTTGTCAGCGGTTTGTAGCTTTATATTAGGCCCATGATGCGAATGTTGTATCGCCTAGAATTTGCGCTGCTGAATATTAGGCTACTAAACGTACAGTTCGGGACTCGTAGTGGTATTTGTTTATCAGTACGTTCAACAACTGGGTCGGGTCACAGGGGTCAGGTCGTCGGGTCACCGAGTTGACTGATTGATTGAGTTAAGGTTTTACGTCCCACTCGACACAGAACGAGCTATTTCGGAGACGTTAAGTAAGTAAGTAAATAAGTCAAGAGTCTCACATAACGGCACCAGACTCGCAAAAACCGCAGAGGCTCAGGATGGTGTTCATGTCGCAAAATGCGTTTTAGTTTTCAGTCGCTGCGTGAATGTGTGTAGTGTGTAGTGACACGCTACTGTCTCGCAGTGCTGCTGGAAAACTGTTCCAAACTGTCGGTCCATGTAAAGTAAAGTAAAAGTAAACAGTGTATAGCAGTTTAGCATCAACTTAGCTCTTCACCGCTACGGGAAACTCACATGCCATGCGGGATCACACAGTGTTACCTGCCACCCGGCAGAGGTGTGAATCCCGCCTTTACCCCCAGCCGAAGCAGGTACTCGATTTAACGACCCTGGAGGGATGCAAGGCTGAGTTGATATATATGTGTGTGTGCGTGCATATCATTGTGCACAACTGTCGCATACAACACAGCACAGAACAGTTCTGATTATTTTCTCTCATAACCACAACCATCTGTTGACATTCGCAATTAGTGGTCCTTGCAGTGGCTGTGCCACTTTGGCCACTATAAAAATTAACGATTAGCGACTGATTGATTGATTAATCGATTGATTGATTTATCCTTGACAAAAAAATGTCCTCGGATCGCCAGGACTGGCGACGCCCACGCTGCAGAAGTCGTCGTTTTTCGGACAGAAAGACGTACAGTGACACGGTTCCGGCTCGGTCCATTGTTCGTCTCGATATAGAGCTTCTCGTTCGGGCGTCAGTGATAACGTTCGATGCCTACAGGCGGTTCGTTCGTCATCGTAAAAACGTCGATTTCGGCGCCGCGGAAGAATGCCGCGCAGCCGGCGCCGATGACTATCACGTATGATCTACCGGGTCCAGCGAACAGGCGTTAGTCCGCGATTTCGCATCGGAGATGCGCGGAACGGATCTTCGCATTGCCATTCCGCCGACGTTCCGCAAATTCGCTGTGTCTAGCGATGCCTTGAGTGGCGCATGGTTCAGCAGTAAGGGCGGGGTTAGATACATCGTGATTAAACGTTTTATTTTGAGTCCCTGGAAGTCGAAGGTCTCGGTTCAATAAGTCACCTAACTATGTCACTGGTCATGTTCACAGAACAGAGTTTCTGTCCATCAGCAGAACAATGAAGCCAGAGCAAAGCAAACTTAACTGACCGTAGTTGCGTGTGGGCTTTAATGCCTTGTTTTCCAACTTCGCTTTATGAACTTCAATTTAAAATACTCCGAAGTGTTCAAGTTTTTACTACCGATTCCGGCGATGGCGGTCTTGTGGTGGCGCCATCTGGTGCATGCTCACGGAGTAAAGGCGGGATGGCTCTTTCCACTCGTGTATAAACGTGCGAGTAGCACGTGCCATCCTGAGCGCTGTGTGGATGTGTTTCATAATTAAACGCTATACCAATCTATGCCTTTACTTTTTTACCTATACATTTACAATCAGGCATCGACGTACCTGTACGTGTATCCAAGCTTGTGCCAGATGTATGGGTGAACATTCATTTATTGGCTGTGTGTATGTACATGTATATTCCATTCAATATCATGACATTACGCAAACGGCACATCGCGTACTGGAATATCCACTGACATATTCAGAATCTGAGAAAGTTGTGTCCACCCACCTGTCTAAATGTGTAACATGTTTTATTTTACTCATGTCTGCTCCTCCTATTACTGGCCCGCCTACACAACCTTGTAGGGGACAGACTGTTAATGCTCTCTGTCATCTGTCGTCGTCGTCTGTAACACTTCATGGCGGGCCAGTATCGTTTCGTCTCGTTAAGGCGACACCTTGTTCTACTCGCTTCGACTTTGGGTGATTTTTGAAAGATTGGGGAGGTAGGGGAGGTATTGTTGGGAGGGGTGTGGAGAAGTGTGTCCCCTCTTCATACGACTAAGAGTATGGGTAGCGGGGTCCAGTGCGGGCCCTGACGAAAAAAACGAAAGTGGGGCATTCTGGGTTTGAAGTGCATGACCTCAAGTACTAGCACTCAGCTGATTTTTGAAAAAGTAAAAAGATGTTTCAGTATCTACCGCCATGTCATTCTAGGATCATAGCTATTCGTAATGAGTCCTCCCAATCACCACATTCGCAGGGTTTAAGGTTTCTATGACAAACGTAATTTATAGTAAATGTAAAGTTCATTTTATGTTAATATGTCTATATCCCCGTATGTGTAATGTGTTTGTAGCTTAATTTGCATTATCCTTGCGTTCGTAGTGTTTTAACGGTAGGGGCCTATAGTTATTTGTGTGCGCATACTATAGGCCTATAGTCGCATTACCTTTGTATTTGTTTTGAAGCGTATAGTTTTGTACTTTATCCGGTTAGATGTCGTATAGCGTACGCTTATTATATTTGATACATGTTTTTATATGCGATATAGTTATGCAACAGCTTCCTGCTTCCAATTGATGGCACTTGTGTTTTCTTTTCTCATGCCTGCAATCGCAAGGCCCCCTAGACTGCATGGGAGTAGGCCTATAGACTGTCAGACGCGCATGCAGCTATAATGGGCCGTAACTTTTGTCTCATACACTAGCAACGCGATTGTGGAGGATTCAACTCCGCGATTCGTAGACCTCCATCACGACAAGCCATGCCAGCATGGCGAAGATCCATTCCAACCATGACAGCATCTTACTTTATGCCTGCGTCCAGAGCAAGTGCGAGAAACGTTGTTTGGATGTGGCAGCCGTGTACTGGATGACGCACTGATTTACACTCTTGTGGCGCCGAGAAATTTTATCCATTCGGTGGATGATCAACAGCGGCAGATTAAAAGGCACCGGTGTTTGTCGGTGAGGTCTCTTTGAAAAGCGCTTCGAGTAGAGATTGTATACCGTCGTCCGGGGGAATCGCATAGATGCGGCCTATTGCTACAGACGGAGTATTGCGGTCTGTCTGTGTGTTTGTGTGTCCGTTAGTGACGTTCGTGAACCCTGCAAAAACGGTTGAACCGAGGCGAGATGCCGCTTGGAAGGTAGCTTCGGGTGGGCCCAATGATGGGGAAGAGATGCCCACGGGAAGGGGCAGTTTTTGGGGTTTTCCGGTCATTGAAAAATATTGGGAGTCTCTGCTGCGGTGTACGCAGCAAAAGGGATCATTCAGTTCTCTCAATAACAGCACGACGTCAGGCGATGTGGCCTTTCGTCAAAATGTTTGATCACTTGTTACCTGTACCGCAAGTTCAATCAATCAATAAAGACTTTAATACAAGTTGACAAACCGCAACGAGACAGTAAAGTAATCACATTAGCTAAAAAACGAGATTAAAATAAGATGAACAGTGTCCAACAATAAACACACGTACGATGAATGTGAATTCAATAAATGTCTTTAAAATCATTCTGGTTATAAAGTTTATGTCCCTGATTGATGAGCCTTTAGCGGTCAGCGCGAGATTGTGATGTCTGGGCTAGAGGTTACATTTAAAATATGTACAATCAGATAGTAAACTGTGTAGAACGTGGTATTTGTCGTGTAATATAAGACTTAACAGCTTACAGCCTTTGCAGAGGGCCCAGCATTTGTAGTTACGCCACTGATAATTATGCCATAGCTTGGCTGGCATAGTAAGTAAGTAAGTAAGTAAACATAAATTTTTAGAGTGGCCTAAATAACAACGTTACTACAAGGACCACTGTAACGATGAAAGACAAGCAGTCAGAGAATCAGGTGTGGATACGAAAGTTGAAAAAAAGATCATCGATGCTTGGAGGTCTTAATTCCGGGTCGGCCAATGCACGGATATTGAGCTGCGTGTTGAACAGGAAACTGTCGAACGCGGCGATCACACGCACGCACACACACACACACACGCACGCACGCCAATAACGACTCAAATGTCGCGCTGATGAATTGCGGATATCGACGCTCGTACTAAAACCCGGAAGGTCTCCAAACACCGATGATCGACCGTGCAGCCTCTATTTTGACCCTTTAAACGCCGACAGCGCGGGATCATTCTAACGCGATGTGAATTAGATACACAAAGGGGTGGCGGGTTGGGCGCGATGAAGTGAGAGAGGGACGGCATTTTAACACAAACAATTTTTTAATGGTTTGAATAATTAATGTGCCTATTAGCCGTACTGCGTCGATGCCGCGTGGTATTCTATGCACCGACCGCCAGTTATGCACTGTTACTTCAGCTAACTGGGGGCAACCGGTGACGTCTATCCCTTACTCTTTATTGGAATATTATATCCCACAATGGCGTATTCAGAGGATGCCAGTAGGCCACACTCCACAGCATTCTCTAATGAGAGTCAAATTTAAAAATCCTATTAGGCCTATTTTCTGATTGTATGCATGAAGTCAGCCTCTTATTATGAAAGTCAACAGAAATGCTGTAAAAAAGTGGGTCTACTTCATTTAAGGTGAACAAATAATGAAATTCTGCATACAGTGTCAACGAAATTTTCTCGCTCGCTGCGCTCTCTCGATTATATAAATCCCCACATGGCATCCACTCTCTGTGGAATCCCTCTCACGTTACCGATCCACCATGGCCTTAGGGTCGACTACCGGCAAGGAAATACGGGTGGGTGACCCCACTGGCGAAGCCTGCACTCCTACCATTCCAATTTTTTTTATAAAACTACCTAGCTTCCGTTTCTCAATTCTTGTGAGATTAGTCTGTCACCCCATTGGTAAACGCCACTGTATAGTCGGATCTTTCGAAGCGGACGGTGCTGAAATAGAGAATCTGCCGAAGTGGACTTCGTTTGCCCCTTTCGCTTTCACACGCCGTCTAGACACAGGAAACCCAGTTTCCCATCTGATAAAAGGGTAAAGGCTGTCATACTGCCAAGCTCCTATAAACGAGCGTACAGACGGATGGTCGTCTTCTTTTGTAAACGGTTATGATCAATTATTATCCACACATGCCGATATCAAGGTGTGAATGTAACGTTTACTGTTTGTGGTTTGTTTTTTGTGCATGTACGGTTACGGATTTCTCCGCCGAGGATAAAGCTATATAGCGGCGTCAAATTTTGCACGGCGGTTCATCGGCGTTCAAGGCAGGAAATAACACATTTTTTGTGAACTTTGCTCCCCCGGAAGCCCAAAATCGACCGGCAAATTGGCCAGCGCGCGCACAGAACTATAAATAGAACTGTAAGGACTGACGAGCTTAGCGTAGCCTGCAGGCATAGGCTGACTGAAGTCTGTGCGACGTTTTAGAGATGCACCGACGTAAAAGTCACGCTAGAGATGCGCCGTTCGTGGGATGTCGCGCGGCGTGTGGACGTAGGATCGGCATGCGTGGATAGAGGTCAGTCCCCACTGATGTAATTGTTAACTGAAAAATTGATAAAGTCATATTTTAAAAGTCACGTCCAGCAGGTTGACACGAGCGACCTAAAATGATCGAATTTCATTTTCTCAAATTCGAAATTGTTGCACTGACCTCCTAAAATAATCCAGTGTTAAGAAATTTGGAGGTGATGACATATTTCCGTACGTCTCACCAATCACCATAGGCAGATAAGGGGTTAAAAGAGTTAAAAGTTATTCGCCGTCGACGGCGTCGACGGATTATCAAGGGTTAATCCACCGGCTTTGAACACGTGCTTGTTCGGCAATCATTCGCCAGAGGTCGATCAATGAGTCGTTAGGTGGCGCCGTGAATGGTCCGAGTCAGATTGAAAGAGAGGTGCAATCCATTGACGCTTAATCTGCGCGTTCGAGCGTGTTTTTCAAGCCGTTATTGCGATGCGGCTCATACGACAAGGTGACGCTAGGGGAGCCGGGGTAACAGAGCTTAAAAATATCGCAAGGACCCAGGTTGCAATGTCAGGGCAGCCTTTTAAGTAAGTGAGTTTAATGTTTCAATAGCAAAAGTCATAAAAACCGCTAGATTTAAATAGAAAAAAATAGAACAGCCGAGAGCTAACTCGGGCCCTGTGACAGTTAGCTCTTCCGGGCTCCTTCACAGTCTATACGCTCTCTCACCCCCATCTCTGACGAATTCGTTACTGATATCAATACAACAGCTGGTTATTTGTTTCTGCTCTTCGAAGTAAAGTAAGTAAGTAAAGTAAACGTCGATTTGTATAGCGCATCGTCGTAAACCACCTCTAATGCTCTCAGGAATGGTACGTGTTAGAGGGATCGCACAGTTTTACCTGCCACCCAGACGTTTATCCACGAATGGAATGAACCATCTTGCCTTTACTCCGTAGGAATTCACCAGAAGGCGCCACCCGAGCGAGGTGGCGCACATCCGATTACAGCTCATTACTTATTTATCGACCTCGAAAGGATGAAAGGCTGAGTTGGCCTAGTTGGCTGACCTTGTAGCGGACGGTTTACCGACATAAGTGGTCACCCATTCCCTGCCAAAAGCGAGCGGTGCCTCCACGGTCTGTTTTCTATGCCTCACCCGTAACAACATAGGCTAGGAGAACTTCCCCACTGCATCGCATTACAGACCGCCGTCTATAGCCGAGCTGAGATTTTTGGCAAGCCGCGGCGCTACGTTTGGGCGTCTTATTGAGTCTGATTTCATGTCCGATAATCCTTCACGGACGTACGTTAATTCTCTCCGAGCGATTGTCGACGGTGCTTAAATTTCGGTTGCCGTCGGCTGATGATGCAGTAACATGTGATTGTATGGTAATCAATCGTCATCATCGCAATAATCACAACAATAACAATAAAAAATTTCAACGCCACTTTCATATTTGAACTGAGTGACGTCGTTAGATAAGGCCGTGGCATGAACGTTGCCATAAGGGTAATGGAGTTCCGAGAATCCTCAGACCCCGATATACGGACATTTTAACTAACAAGAACTCATCACGAGATGAGATAGCGAACGTACTTGTTAACGACGATATCGCACACACGTAGGCCTACTTCAAAATACCGAAAAAGAGACAAACCTACTTCGTTTAGCAAATTAGACGATAGATTGGCAAGTACTGCGTATGAAGTCTTGAATTTTAGCATCTGCTACAGAATTTCCACTTCGCAGTTATATAATATACCGGTGGCGTCGCGCGGTCTCTCTGCAGACGATTTTGGT
>Ga0209780_1002051_pt1 | contig 13982 bp, 8 predicted proteins | sample WorMetexBAHAMAS2_FD_187384 | JGI IMG/M metagenome (GOLD analysis project Ga0209780, IMG submission 187384) | Marine gutless worms symbiont microbial communities from Max Planck institute for Marine Microbiology, Germany - Inanidrilus exumae... | ecosystem: Host-associated > Annelida > Digestive... | reverse complement strand
TTAGAGGGAAAATGGGGGAAGGGCGATATTGACCCCCAACGAACTCGTACTTACTTTTGGGGGTTTACACGTCTGTGTCCAATTTGGTGAAAATCGACGAAGAAATGCGACCATGAGAGTGTCCACAGACGGACAGACACACACGCACAGACGCACAACGATTTTATTATCTGTCCCATGCTATATGCTACAGCTATGGGGCAGATAATAAATGCCACTGTTTCTCTCTTTGAATTTGTGAACAACTAGTTTTGTTATTGTACATACAACAGTTTTCACCTAGCACACTGGCAGATGAGACCAGGTCATGTAGATTTATAGATGTGCTATTAAGAGAAGACACCACATCATAATGTGTATCGTGCTACGTAGGAAATGCAAGATCTGCTTCAAAACATCTATCAGTGTTGTTATTGGCAGGGTTTTGGGTGGTTGCTAAACAGAAAAGGCGACATGGTCGGGAGGTTACTGTATCGTTGGCTATCCTTAACCTGGCAGAACTAAATCTCCACCCACAGTGCAGATCTGCGTGCTTATGACACCATTAGCCAGACGTTGATGTTGACTGCAGTGTGAGAAGACCGAGGGGCTCGATTTACGAAAAATCTTACGATAAATCCTAAGTTTAGCCTAAGTTTATCCTAAGTTATAAAGTTAAGATTTTCATAAATTTTTACACGTAATTTACTAAAGCAATCTTAAGACTTACTAAGTTCTTCCTATATGTGCGGACAACCCTGTCAAGAAATGTTAAGTTATTTTTGAGAAATTGCATTTTTCTTATTAAGCAGATCTTACGTTTTGCGTAAGTTTTTCTTTAGATTTTCCTAAGTCACACTTTTTTCATATGTTTTTCCTAAGATATTTTGTAAATCGGGCCTCAGGTCTCCACCTGCTTTCGTGGCCGAGTGGTTAACACACTCGGCCGCCATGTGCAGTAGAGCGTGACGCGCTCAGTGGCCGGGGTTCGACTCGGCCCGGGAGCATCCGTCTACCAAAGAATTATTTCTACTGATTCCTATGCACATGATGAACAGGGAGATAATCCCGGTCAGGTAAGAGGGCTCGATGGTGTCCTCTATAAACTGTGACCGTTGCTGATGCCTTGATTAGCAGCGTCAAGATATAAGTCGTGCCGACGTGAGAGCCGAAGCAGATAGATGTGGCTGAGCCCACTGGCTAGGCACTGAAGAAGTGTCAGTCAGGTGGCCAGGCGCTGAAGAAGTGTCCGTCAGGGCTGGCACTGAATAAGTGCCAGACCGCGCTTGGCCAGACAGTAGGCCACGCCTAGAGGGGCGCGCTTAGAAATACCTGACAAGCTGCTCACGCCTACTTAACCCTTTCTCCGCCCTACACAACTCGCACATACACTGCACACACGTACCAATTCTCCTCCTCTTCCTGGGCTGGCGCATTGGACCGCCATAAAGGTCTCAGCGCTGGAGTCCAGAGTAGGCTGGACCCCTGCCCGCAATAATGAACGAACGAACACCCCAGGTCTCCATCGTATTTTAGTGAATCCCAGATATCTGTACTTTATGTGTAATGGTCTTTTTTGTACACATATTGAGTTATTATCATCCAGTTCTGTTCAGATGTTTCGTTCAATAAGAATGGCATCTGACCCATAAAATCACTTATTGGAAAGGTTCTCTTCTGAAACAAGCAGAGGAAGAAAACAGCGAGGCAGAGGCTGACCGAGGTTTACCTGGTAAACAGCCATTAAAACAGGTGGTATTCAAATGGATGTTGGTTGCATTTGTTGTTGTTTATTCATTTAATATTAATAAATAATAATAAACTTCTCTTAATGTGATTTGGATGTTGGCTGCGTTGGATGTGTGAGTGTAGATCTGTGTGAGATTCATAATACCTGCTGTCGTGTTCATACATTGTTGTTATTAATATGAGCAGTGGTGATGTGACAGTGTGTTGCTGTATGTGTCATGTAGCAGTGGTGAATATGACAATTCGTCCTCAAGTGCCGCCTGTCGGGGTGCACACATCAACTAGCTTGCCAGAATCAGTTGGTCGACCACCTCGACCATGGGTCAAAGTTACTTCAAGTACCGTCAATGGACTCAGGTATATGAGCTTTTTACTAATCACTGCACATTTAGTTGGATTACTGTGTTCTAGTATGGTTTGTATGTACAGCTGTTGTGACTTTCAACTGTTTTGTTATGACTGTTTGCGGCACTACTGAAACACAGAACCATTTCGCTATCCAATTGCAGCTGTACTTTGGTAGACAAGAGGTCCAAAGGAGTTTTTGGATATGCCAGCAGTGGTAATTTATCAGCCAGACGCCTTATGTAATATCCAGCTAACAGTGTCAGAGGAGTTACTTTACTACACCCGCAGTGGTGTGTGGATGGAAGCATATATTATAGGATTGTTACTGTGGGAGGCATGTAAACCTATCTTGGTACTGATACTGTACCATTACCAATTCACTATAGACCAAATCAGGTTCCGATCCATTTATTACAGACCGTTCGGACTGTGGTTCTGAAGACAGAGTGAGATATGTAATACAGTGCTAGAAAGAGTTAATGATTGGTGCCCCGAGTTCAGGGAATACCAGCAGATAGTGATTTAAGATGTGTTCTTAAAAGAAATGGGATTGATGCTGAGTAGAATAGCTCACTAGTCTCATCCTTTGTTCATTCATAGACTCACAGCTCAAGGAGCTATGTCACTCTACACTGGCTTTCTGACACCATTAGCCATATATTGATGTTGATGTATAAGACGTTGACTGCGGGCTGCATTGGTCTGGTGATAACTGCAGTGTGAACAGACCCAGGTTCGAATCTGACTGCAGGCATTTGTGTTTATCATGACAGCCACTGCGATATACAGCCTTGGGCATGGGCTGCACACCCTTACTGCAGTGTCTCAGTCAACTCAACCATGCACCCTGCTTGAGATGGTAAAATGAGTATCAGTTATTGGACTGAAAAATAATGACAGAGAGCAATGGTGAATGTGGATGGTAGCTACCAGCAGTCACTTTTCGAATTTGGAAAATTGGTCTACATTTGCTGAACTTATGATCAAAAGTCAAGTGTATTGTTTTTTTGGAGACACAGTGTATTATTATTATTGTTGATATTGTTGTTATTACAGTTATCACCAGTACTAATGACTGTTATTATATAACTGAAGAGCTGGTTGTGTTGTGTACAGGCCGGGGCTGTGCAGTGCCGCCAGTGAGCTCGGTTGTGTTACAGTCAGTTCAGCATCATCAAGGAGTGTGATGATGACAGCAGTGGTCCACCCGATGGCGCCACCACCACCAGAAATACCCAGTCCGGATGATTCAGCGCAGTCGAAATCGTCCGATTTGGTTAACGCTGCAGCTCTTTCACACGTTACTGGCGGAACTCTTGAACATTCAGTTAGTGTTTCTGTTTATTATGTCGACTCCTCCGAGTCGACATAATAAAGTCGGTCTCAGGTGTCCGTCTGTCCATCTGTCCACAAAAAGTTTCTTCGATTTCAATGAAATTTGGTATATATGTAGAGGTCGATGAGTGATGCATGACGGTATGCAGTATGACCCGATCCAAGGTCAAGGTCATGAGCCCTTGAAAGTATGAAATTTGGCCATTTTCAGAGGCTATCTCTTTCCCATTTACAATGGGGGCTGGCAAATAACCACGGATTCTTAAATTAGGGCACAATACCTACAGCTTATCCTGGCCGGATTTTTGATTTTCGTCTTAGTTTTTGTGTCATGTGACTTTGAAGTTGGCAGTAAGTAGGAGTCGACTGCCAGTCATGTATGGGGCTAATTTATTCTGGTTTGTCATCTGAATATCTTGAAACCTGAGCACTAGTACAGAATGTGTTTAAACATAAGTCACCTGTTAAATTGCAAGTGGCCTGTATATGAAAATCTCCATTTGGAGCAACTTGGAGATTTGTACAGGACAATGGAGAACATACAGCAACCAGTGACCAGTTGCACGCAGCAGCATTACACAGTTGCATTGTTCTTTTGCTGTTATTAAGTTCTGCCACAGGTAGGCAGAGGTAATGCTTTGACCCCCATTTTTCTGAGCAGAATAACTCATGGATAGATTTTGATGGATTTCAGGGAATAGGTAGACAAGGACCAGAGAAGTGTTGGTTTGAACGTGAAACATGGAATATTACAGTACTACAAACTGTAAAAGTAGTTGATGACGTTGTCTGAGATGACGTTGTGTGTTGCTGTATTGCAGACTGCTGCGGAGCTACAGACACAGACAGTGTGGTTAATGCCAGATGCACAATGCTGCCATCCACTTATCGATCCAGTTGTGTATGTAATATCACGTTTGTCACCTGTACTAGAGATCCATTTGTGTACATACATTGCAGTTGTATTTAGTTTTGTTTGATGCCATTCAGTGCATTTGTATTTAGTATTTTTAGAGCCGGGCGTGATAAGGGAACTGAAGAGCGCGACATCAAAATGCAGTCCCAGTTTTATTGAGTTGGATTTTAGCATTATCATCCAGCTGGGCACAGCATCTATTTTGATTTCTAATTCACTGAAAAGTACAAATTTGTATTGCACAATATTGATGCTGTTGGTGAGGACAAAATCTATTTTTAGATTTCAGTTTAGACCGTCAGATATAATAAAATTGTCTTGTCGACCTATGAGGGAGCCAACACCTTGTGATAAGATCAGGAAAGTGACCAGGCTTAGAAAATCTGAGATAACGTATAATCTGTTTGAAGGCCTGTTTCCGGGTTAATATGGAAGTTTGTCCTGGGGCATTAGTAGTGCATAATTTTGTATGGCCCTACCTGTTAACAAGCAGTGAATCAGCCACTGTATCTTATCTTTTCTTCATCTGCTTACAGACTTCATCGGCTCTTCAATGCCAGTGTGTTTAGGCATATAATATTATAACACTTGTCGTGATGATGTGTTGTGTGTAGTGGAGTCATGCAGAATGTTGCTGCAGCTGAGAAGCCACAGTTGACTGTGTCAGCTGCCATAGCAGTAGTCTCAGACAGCCAGCCATTGTATTCTACCGTCAGTAGCATCACGGCAGTGGTTGGTGACGTTATGAATGAAAGTAGCGCGTTGAATGTGTCTGATAGTCCACCTGTTGCGGACACTGCAGAGCCAGAACCACCAGTGCCTAATGACACAGACCATGGTCAGAACTGTACTACTGTAGGTACGTTCATGGATTCATGGCTGTTTCCATATAATCTGTATGCTTTTTGTATCTGTTTGGCTTGTACCACTACAGCATTTCCTTTTAAGTCATCATATTTAGTCATTAGTTTCTTTGCAGATGTGATGGCTATGAACCACATGACCGGCACTCAGACACAGTTTTACACCTAGCTACACACACCTGTCTCCACGCATGCAAGTCATGCGTGATGGTGAAATACAAGCAGTTTGTGGCAGACCAGCTTCAAGCTGATAGGCTGTCCTTACATTCACATGTCTGCATGTATGGGTGCCCGCCTATCTCACTGGTGAACTCCACGTGACGATGAACTCTGGTCATTGTGTACAGTCAACTGCATCATAGTTGCTGATAGGCTGACACATGTGCCTTTCCCACTGTTTTTGACCAGGCATTTCCAGCTGCTGCTACCAGCAACAGTTTGCCTCAGCATGTCACCTCGGCAGCCTCTCCAGCAGTCTTCTAGAGTGCATCTGAAGACTTTCCTCTTCACACTGTCCTTCCCGTCAATATAATGTCCTTCGCAGTGACTCGTTGTAGTTCTGGACACTTTAATCATTCGTTAATTCATATCTGTAGTTTGCAGTAAGATAGTTCATAGCATATTTATTTCTGTCCATTATGCACTGTCAGCCCTGCTCTGGTTGAAAATGATTCACATATGTACTGAATTTTTAGAAAATAGACATTGAATTGTCGGTGACATTTGTCAATGCCATAAAATCTCCTCGAGTATAATACACACTCCTGTACAATATGCAGGCCATCTTTAGGTCCTTATTTGAAGGCAAGATTGAAGTTCACATGTATAATACACATGCACCCATAATTTCTTGGCGCCAATCTGATGCCCGTTGTGAGGTCGTTACATTTCCACTGCACTGCAGTTACTAGCAGGTCATTAGCTGGATTGGTTTGGTCAAAGCACGACCTTTGTTATGATAGTGTAGGTTGTGGTGAATGATTGGCTAAGACCATGCATGGCCATCGTGCTTGTATTCAGTGACAGTTGTGTCTAGTGTGGAGGGTTTGCTGGTGGAGGGGTGAGATGTGGTCGACATGGAGTACCCAAGCACCATGGCAGTGAACTGTGACTGTTTATCTGCTGCAAATTTGATCGTTCTAATAAATTGCTGTTGTCAGTCTCATTAGCCATGGTCGTCAGCAGGACAGTCACTGATAGCAACTGACAACCTCAGCTGTTAGAATCATGATGACTGTAGCACGACCGTGGCATGGTCTTGCATGTTAATGTACCGAGAATGTCAAGGGTGACTTTTCAGCTGTTGTGACTTGATCTTGCATGCTGTCAGCCATAACAGTAATGAAAGAATACAGTAAGTGGACCTTCATGGCCCAATTTCACTACCAGGAAAATTGGCAGGCTTATTAGAGTGTGTGTAATACTGGTCAAAATTACCTGTATAATACTCGGGAGTTTACCGTAAATTTATCGTGTATGATGTTAATTGCTCTTCCAGTGATGCGACACCAGTTTTGATGGCTCTCCTCACGTTGTCGAAGGAGAAATTTGATATGTTGGTACATGGAGAAGTTTAATAACAGCTCTAATCTGGTATGTGTTTATTGTGTGTAGAAGTTCCAGCACCTAATGGCAGAGACATATTTGATTGGCCACCAGCGGTATTTTCTTATGAGCCCAGTTGTCAGCAGCTGTCTGTGATCACGCCAGTTTCCATGAATGGAGATCCGTCCTTGGCTTACATTGACCACTCAGTGACGTTCGTTGCCGCCGGCAACTACAACAACAACCAGCAGCATGGTTATAATGGTGGTTATGTCCAGCCCTTGTCAGCTGACCTGGCTGACCCGTCACCACCTCCGGGCCAGATTCAGCTGCTACAAGGCAGCTTGAACGCTCCGTCGCCTGTCCAGCGTGTTGCTAGGCCGATACTTGGCGCAGCAGCCAATCTTGGACCACCACACACAAGTCTGGACAAGAATGCCACCGCTAATATGCCAAGTGAGTCCAGTTCTGGCAAGGGCATGGCTGGTGCCATTGTCCCCATTACGGTGGACGTCGTACCAGGATCAGCTGCACGCCCGCCTAGCAACTCGGAGAATATTCCGAACAGCAGACAGTGGCCGTTGGCTCAGGACTCGCCAAATGGTATGCGATCTGTGGCGGTTCTGCCTCCATCGTCAAGCCCAGTGATGATGCAGCAGCCGCCGCCACCTGCCGACACCATGACTGCAAATCTGTCCAATCAGTTTGCCACGCCACCGTATTGCTTCATTACACCGCGTGCCGTCCCGTCAACAACGGTGTCGACCGCTTCATCAGCGTCTGGCAGCACTGTAGTGGCAGGCAACCCGGCTCCTGCTAATTTGTGCCCTGCTGGTTACTGCCATTGCGGTCATTGTCGGCCCACTGTACCCCCCGTCGGTGCCTACACATATGCTTATCCTCCTTTCATGTTTACAAATACGACTCCATTTCTGCCCGGTTTTGGTTATCCACTTCCTGGCCTACCGTTTCCACCGCCGTCACTGCCTCCTGTCTCGTACGCACAGTCGACTGAAGTGGTCTACAATAACCAGCCAGTTTTGAGTTTTTTGCATCAGTTTCAGAGGCCGCCACCGGCTCAGGCGGCGGTCCCCCCACCACCACCACCAGCTACTGGGCGTGGTCATCCAGTGAAGGCTTCGTCTGTCGTCAGCGTGCCTTTTAATCCAATGATGCCACCACCGCCGCCGGCACACGTCACTAACCCTAGCGGCCGTCGGAGTGCCTCAAAGAACATGAGCTGTTTCAACTGCGGCTTGATTGGTCACCATGCCAACATGTGCCTCGAGCCAGTCATTTCCTCATCAGCTCAGACAGGTGCCACCTTGCATCTTCACTGTTATCATAACATGTTTGCCTTTATTGTATTTCACTTACTCACTGTGTCACTTAACAACAGGGGCGTCGGAAGGTAGTCAAACGTGAGGAGGCACGGAGAAGCGAGGCCCAAAACGCCAAAGCTCGAGGCCCCGATGGGCCGAGGTGAGGGTGAGGTTCTTGGGGATGGGGGCAGCTAGCGTGCCTGCCCCCAACTAGGTCTGGGGAGCAATGTAAGCTGACCCAGTGTGGTCCAGGGTAAAGCCACGGCCGAAATCGATTTTTGTGTTTTTAATCCAACCGAAAGCATCTAGTACAACAATTTTGGCCATAACACCGGTCTAACAGTATTTGACGGCAAAAATTCTGGGGAGGCACGCTCCATAGCATGCCTCCAGACCCTAAATTCTGAGGAGACACAAGCCTCCATGCCTCATAGGCTTAACAACAGCCACAAAGAGCAACGAGCATTTGAAACATTACAGATAAAAGGTTTCATCCATTCAAGACGTCTGTGCAGAGGGAGAAGGAAGAGTTGATACAGAAGCAGACAAAGTAGCATGAGGGTCTGGTTGTATGCAATCGCCCGCATTCATTCAACTTCTGATGTTGTTACTGCAGGTCGCCTGCATTAGATACTTCAGTATCAATGCACCCTGTTAGCATGATTATGTCACGCCTTACCATCTGTTGGCTGTGAAGGGTATCAAATCACTGCTGTATGATTGCACATTTGTATCACATTTTACAGCACTGGCCACTGAGCTTTGATGACGGCCACTTGTAGGTGAGTTTACAGTAGCTACTGGCTCAATTTGTATGGAGTTTGATATGTAGCATTAGCATGATTGCACTGCGGGTAAGTGACGCCGAATGCAGACAAAAGCCGATAAGGGGGAGAGAGGACATAGAAACTACATTTTGCAAATGTCTTTTATGGATGGCCCCAAACGAAGGAGAATAAAATTACACATTGGACAGAATAAAGTGGCATAAAAATAAAGAATTGTATGTAACAGTAATGTAATAAAAAGTAGCACTGCCTTATAACCTTTCTAGCTGGTCAGTATTGAGCTGTATCATTTTTACTTAATGAGTAAGATATTTACATAAAGGAATTTAATGGCTGACTAAGTTTGACGACATTAGTTTGTCAAGCAGCAATTGCGGTGATGTGTTATTTGTGATTCAGGCCAGTACCGGCTGCACTGCATGCCAAGAGTTACTCAGACTGACGATGGCGCACATCGTACTGCTCTGTAATTTCAGCTCAATCAGCCGAGCAGGCACAATGCCAGATCAGTTATTGCTCACATCACGGCTTGTAGTCTTGCCAGCGCATATCTGGTACTTAGTGCCACTGTGCATGAGACAGCGGAGTGGCATCGTCCAGCTGAGTGGACATTGTCCAGTGTGGTCAATACAGTACAACTGGCACCGCTGCAATCATTTGACGGTCGTCCGTACTCGCCATGGATGAGTTCATTTCGGAGCAGCGAGCTGTTTATTAAGAGTCATTTTTCGTTTGTGGTGTGCAAAGCTGATCTCAATGAAGATTCATCATTTGTAAAGACTTGGATTTTTTATTTGCACTCGGACACTTGTAATTGGTAACTGACATAGAACTGGAACTTAGCAGTTTTGTAACCTCTTCACCGGTGTCTGCATGTTCTGACATGTTGGCCCTGCCTGGTGCATGTCTTTCAATGCTGCTGCTGACTTGAGCACCACGACAAGTCACGCATGTTCAATACTGTACGTGCATTCTTCCGTTCACTTGTGGCACAGTTTTAAGACCTGATTTGACTTATTCACATTTTTGGTACTGGCCCGCCCACACATAGTGAAAGGGGGCCAGACTAGCAATGGCCACGGGCGTCTGTTGTCGTCGTCTGCAACACTCCACAGCGGGCCTGCAGGCGGCTTCACCAGCACAGGCCAGGTGATGGCGTTATGCCGCCTGCAGTCTAATTATAGCTCAAAGGAAACACTGCACGGCGGGCCAGTGGTGTTACGTCCTGTTTGGTCAACACCTGGTTTACTGAATGTTAATTGCTGTGGTTTTGCACATACTTAAAAGGCAGTCAGTCATTATCTCATCTTAAGATTGGCTGGTCATGCATGTACTACACTTTTAATTCACTTTGGGTATTTAGACCAGTTTTTTTACACAAATCGCCATTCTCTTCTGATTGTTCTCTGTGTTGCACTTTTTGTTTTCCGTTCTGTTTGTGACCGATGATAGATTGGTTTCCGTGAAGCAGAATTTGCACTCAAAGTGACCCGCCCCCCTTTGAACACAACGATTTCGACCAATGTCCGCTCATAGCTTCCCAACCCTGAAAGTTGGTGACAAAATGTTCAATTAGCACTAATAGGAAGTCGACCTTCCATGAGCCATGAGGGGCGTGGTTAGCGACAGCTGAGCTACTTGTTTTAAGTTTGTTATGTATCGTTGCACCAAGAGTGGCACTTTGACAGCAAATGTTGATACAGTTCAGCTACTGCGTTCAGTGTGTGATTAGTTACTTGCGTCCGTTTGGCTGCGGCTTTTTGTATTAGCTGTGATGTTATAAAGTCCTTCTGTTGACATGAATGTACCAGTGTCTGCACTGAGCACTGAATTCTTTTTGGTTTTATTTACATAGCTATGAGGATGACTTGTTGTATTTAAGGAATTCGACAGTTGTGAATATTGCGTTAGTATTTTTGTTGCGCCTGCTGACGAGGTTATGAAGCAGTATTAAGTGTCGTTTGGAGTGACGCGAGACGTGGTTTTCTGCACATAAAATACCAAAATTGTGAAAAAAAATTATTATCACGACTTGTCAGCAAGATCTTATTTGCCATATTTTACGTTTTAAATGCAGTACATATGAACACCACACTTGCATTGTTGATGCAGGCTTGCAATGTCTTCCATTAGTTGCTGGATAGTTGACTAATGTGTTTTGGTCATTTGTGGATTTTAAATGATTTATGTTTGTTTGGCCAAATTCCGTGTACTGAGTAAAATTGTGCTGTAAATCTCATGTGCTTGTCTGGTTTCATCACATTCACGTGGACAGTGCTGAAAAGTTATCCACCCAATCATCTTGAAATAATGGTCAACATAATTTATTATTACTGAATCAAGAGTACCAGCTTATTTTGAACAAGCTGAGGTCTTTGAGAGCAGCAATCAAAGAGAAAAGTCGTTTATTATTAACTCGCAGTTTGATATTGCTGCCTGACAGTGTTCCACTTCCTTAAAATACCTTCAGGATATATCTGAAGAAGTATTTGTGTGTACATCAATTTTAAAGTGACACAGACATTCAGACAGATGTTTTATCATGGCTGAAAGACCCTGACTTCTGCCGGGATCATCACTCCCAGCCTCTTGATCTCTTGCCCTTTTGGGTGGCTGCTGAACGAAACGCGGCCTTTCTTCACAGAGTACGGATAGCTCTCCACCCCTGTCCTTTTGTCTCTGATATAGCCATATTTGTGCTGAAAGGGGACGTTAAACTCCAACGAACTAACTCCCAGCCAAATGAAACAAGTGCATAGAACTCTGTGCAAGTAGATCACTTTGAGAGCAGCCCTCATATTTTAGTCAGTGCCTCGTTTTTTGCTTGTGAGCTGCTGTGCATATAACTGGAGTCGTGTGAAAACAGCTGCTTCAGAATGGTATCGTGTGAAGGAAGAAAACTAGCCGGGATTAAGTTGCTTGCTAACTTCTGGTTTGGTGCTACACCAGTTACACATGCAGTAGACTAAGTAGTGGGCTACATTATGTCGCTGTTTAAGGATTTCGCTGTTTATTAAATCATTTTTGTAGAATATACAGTGACGATTACAATGTAGTCGTAGCAGTGCATATCAGCACGGACAATAGTATGCATGATGTGGGTACTGCAACATGGGTAAGAGTGCCGCAGAGCTTCAGGGAATTTATCAGCGCCTGGAGTATGGACACGGTATTGTATTATGATTTGTAGTACCAAATAGCATTGTCCTTCTTGGACTAGGCCGGAATTTTGGCAGTATGGGCATACTTTTTCGTGTCCATTTCTGTAGCATACAGAACTGGCGTGGCAGTACGAAGAACTGTACGATGTACGTTAAAACCTGTTGCATTCCAGCTGACGTGAAACTACAAGAAAGCGCTAAACAAACATCGTTAACAACACAAACTTTGCGTATTGTTATAACCGAGCAGTAGACAAACTCTAGAAAATCTGTAACAGGCCCGTAGCCAGCTCAAAATCGGGGGTCGTCCATTCCTGCCCATCTTCCTTCCTTCTCTTCCTTTTCCCTTAGAAGTAGGGCCCTAAATCCAGCTAGTTGTCTGGGAAGTGCTGTAAGCTCACCAGTGGGGTCTGGGGCAGAGCAACAGCCGAAATTGAATTTGGTGCATTTTAGCCTTAAGATCTGACATCAATTACAAAATTTTGCATTTTTAAGGTAAAATTTGGCATCTTGTGAGAGCATTCGCTAACTGACAAAAATTTGGACCTTAAAAAGCGGACCTGGCCGGATTTGGGGGACCCCCTGGCTACGAGCCTGTGTGATAATAATTTAGTCATTAGTTGGTCTAGCTGAGTTTAGATGTGGCCCCATCCGAACGGGCGTGCGCAGAAGTAGCGAGGTCTGGTGAGACCAAACAGCCAGAGAAGCAGCGCGCTGCCGACGAGCAACTTGGTGCGCATCTCGAGCTGACGTAGACACACGCGACGCTCGCTGGACTTGCTTGTACACGCGGTCGCCGCCGTGGAGTCCGTCTTCGCTGCATCCAGTACAAGACAACGATACCGAATCATAGAAGTTAGCGATACGATAACGATCATGCATGCTGCACTGTTACGACGTAGCCTAAACCTGCACTCTAGCTACAAGCATAAAAACAGCAGCTCATCAAAATGAACATTACGTACACAAATTTGCGTAATCGTAACTGCTTATTTGTAAATACACAGTAAGCATTTAGCATGCCCTAGTCTCGGCATACAGTGCTAACCCGAACAGCCTGCAAGTCATACCAACAGCATCATCAGCGTTAATTCCGCGGGATGCGGTAGACGTTCCTCCAAGTACTATATAGGCATAGCACCGGGAAGTCCACCAATATTTAACGTTCATTACCCACGCCGACGGTATAGTCGCGTAGGTAGGGTTTTTCAGCGGTGTTGGTGTGTTTGTCTGTTTGTTTATCTGTTTTTCCAAACGATATCTGCAAAATCGACGCAGCTAGGATCACCGAACTTGACACAGTCAAGGTTCCACGAGTACCACGACGAGTCCTGGAAACATTTATTTTCGGGGTCAAAAGGTCGAAGGCCAATTATCACGAGGCACAAAATCATTGTCGCCGTTGATCGTGGCGCTCTCGTGGGTGCTGGCTTCTGCTAATAACGGCGTTTAGGCTTAATAATGTATCAAAACGTTCGTCGGCCGGGTTCCTCTGCGGCAAGATCTAGTGTACGCGCTCACTTTGCAAACAACTGTTTGGGTTATCGAGAACCAAGCAACAGCGCTGTGAGGCAGAGCGATGATCAACAGAACATGTTACGTAGCAAAGTGCACGACTTGCCACGAGACGGTGAGTTGTCGGACGTAGGCGCTGGTCGAGCGGTGAAAGTGACTCGGTGTTCGACGATACCGCTGTCGTCGTAGTCGAACTCATCGCAACGAACAAACGATGTGTCGTCCGTGACTCCGAGACACGCAGACGTCTGCTCGCGCCCTCGTCTTCCCATCGTCTGCTACTTCTCAGCATCGTTATCATTGTCGTTATCATTCAGTGGCGGTCTACGTGTACGATCAGGGACGAAGTCAGGATTTGGGTGGCGGGTGGTGCTCATGGGTCAGAGTTTGGGTCGGTACACATGAAGCCAGGATTTGGGTGGCGGGTGGTGCTCATGGGTCAGAGTTTGGGTCGGTACACA
>Ga0209780_1002050_pt1 | contig 13983 bp, 10 predicted proteins | sample WorMetexBAHAMAS2_FD_187384 | JGI IMG/M metagenome (GOLD analysis project Ga0209780, IMG submission 187384) | Marine gutless worms symbiont microbial communities from Max Planck institute for Marine Microbiology, Germany - Inanidrilus exumae... | ecosystem: Host-associated > Annelida > Digestive... | reverse complement strand
TGAATAAGTTGTAATTTGGTTAATTATTTGATTGAAAAGTATAATTTACATAAGATTTTTTATTTACAAAAAATATAACTAATCATATAACTCGACTTTTAAAATGAAATTTAGTATATTTTAAATTAGGCATGTGGCATCCTTATACCCTCCGGATGGTCATGGGCATTTACTTCCTGACTTGTCTACTCCTTCCAAAATAGACCCGTTTTGTTTCCAGGCCGGAAGTCGTAGGAGGCGGCCAAACCTAGCTTTAGTTTTTTGTGTCAATTTCATGTTGTAGTATATTTTGTTATGGATGCATGTTTGCTTTCGTAGTATTTGATTTAGTTTTTCAGTACTAAGCCAAGAGATTGGCTGGGAAGAACGTCTCTAAAATGACCTAGTTAGCAGGCGCGCGGAGGCTCGTGCACCACGCACCATCTACGTACGCCGCTGCAAATGGGTGAAGAGCTCCGTCGGGTCATTCGGAACTAGTGGCCAGCAATCGTAATAGATTGAGTACCGCAGGTGTGAGAAGTGAGTGCTGAAGGAGCAAGGTGTAATTGAGCGCCGTAGGCACGAGGGTGGAGCAATAGTCAAATACAATCATTCCACTTCTTTTAAGCTAAATACAACATGTACAAATCAGAGATGGAAAAAACAGGCTACTGCCACAAAAACATGTACTTATGTTTATACTGTTGAAAATAACACGACAAAAATACAATTGCAGCATGCAACATACCTGAGTGACACGTGCCGGGTGCTGGTAATATTTCAATTCAAAAATGCACAGAGTGTCAGAGTGGATATTTTACGCAACCGTAAACTACACGATAAGACTTCGACGCCACAGCATCGAAGCGGATGCTTTTATCACCATATAGTTAAACCAAGGTGTGACTTTGACCTTTGACCTTTGTCCTCCCAGCATCTAAAGAGGTCATCAGTAGAAACTAGCGGTTATTCCCTGTACGAGTTTCATCGAGATTGCTCAAGTAGTTCATGAGATATGGTGTTCAGAAGATCTGACTTCAACGGCCTACTGTGACCTTGACCTTTGACTTCCAAAATATAATCAGGTCAACAGTAGAGACTAGTGAATATCTCCTGTCAGTTTTATTAAAATTATTCAAGCTGTAAAAAAGATATTGTGGTAACAATACTTGGCCGCACAAATGGGCCAACAAACGGACGAACGGGAAAACCTGAAAACATAATGTCTGTGCTAGAACTGTCGGTTGGTGAAAGCATTAAAAATGCTACACGAAAATAGTGAGATACAGCAGTATTTACACAAACGGAAAGCCTTTATAGTCTATGCAAAAATGCAACAGATGCAAAATATGGCAACAATGGACTTTATGTAATCCTTCCCTTTCTTAAGCCATCTCTTCCCTCCAAATTAATGCCTGTTAAAATCCTCTCTTCTGTATCAAGATACTACTGTACGTACATGGACAGAGAAATACAGAAGCTGAGGTTCATGACAAACGTCAGAAAAACACTGTTTGTTGAGCACAATGACAACTAGAGAAACGTGTAGTCGTACCGACATGCAGACCCACGCCAGGCAAATATAAGTTTTGATTGCACTTGTTGCCATTTGATTAAAATACCGAGCAAGTATAAAAATGTGCAGTCGTATCGACGTGCACACTCACGTTGCTCCGCATACCGGCCCATCTGCATTGCAAAGGTTAAAACCCTAACCCGAGTCTTAGGGTCAGGATTAAGGTCAAAACCTTAGGGTCAGTGCATGCTGAGGTTCCGCCATGCACTATATGTCTACTGACTTTGGTGCTCATGGCTCATGGCTCCAGCCGTTTTCCTTGTAGAGTGTGGACAAACAGACAGACAGACGTGACTGAACGCCCTACCCCACGCCAGCGGCTATACAGCCAACATGGGTAACAATCCACCCTCATCCCCTAACAGCCTATACCAACTGGAGAACACAAGGTGTGTTAATGTTACAGCAAGCTATAAACTCGTCTACCTCAGGTGGGAATCTTGGATCACTGCTGTGTGCTGTGAGCAGCTCTGCAACACCATCACCAGTGAAATCTGGCAGAACAAGAACATTGAAACTGCTCCACGTTGACACGAAATGCTCCGACTTTGCCTCCCATAACACTGAACCTACACAGATGAATACGGTCAAACCTACTCAAGTCACACTCCATGAACTGTCACATATTTCAAATTCCTGGCCAGTGTCCGTTGAAAACAATGCAAACGAACATTGCTCAGTGTCACTTCGCACAAATATGTCACAAATATTGCAAATGCTGCTGTGTGATTCAGCATCAGCTGTGCTCACAATGAGCTAAAGAAATTTATCTCAAACAATAAAGAGACTCAGAATCAGACAGCTGTTAGTCTGGTGTTGGCTGAATGAATGCACACGACAATAAACTGCAGAGGACTCTGACAGACATCTGTTTAAACTTACATAACGGGAATATTCTTTTGCATCTAGTTAGTTAGTTAGTTGGAGTTTAACATCCCCTTCCAGCACAAATATGGCTATATCAGAGACAAAAATTCACGGGTGTAGAGCTATCCCTACCCAATAAAGGAAGGCCAGCGATATATTAACCTCAACCCTGGCCCCTTTTTGTTCAGCAGCCACCCAAAAAGGAAAGGCATCGAGAGGCTCATTTAAATTATTACGCTAGCGCATACAACAAGGGAAGACAACTATTGCACCGCAAGACTAAACTAAACCAAATACAAAAAAAACACCAGAATAAATCTTAACTAAGCAATACAGATAACATAAAATGAATGGAACAAACTAAATATAGGTTCGATCGTTTCCTATGACCTCCGGCCTGGAAACGGAGCGGTGACTATTCTGGTAAAAAAGGAATGGATGGACAAAAGAAGAAAATAGGCAAAGTGAACGAGAAAAGAAAACAGGGAAAAGGTAAAAAAGAGCAGAAGATAAGGAAGTAAATAGACAAGGTAAAAAAACAGGTAAGGGGGTACCCCGGCCCCATGCAGGGCTCCTTTTGCATCTAACTGACAATCAACTGACTGTCAGAATTCCAATTTTTGTACTCAGGTGTATGTCCTTTTGCTTTCATTTTGCCAGGCTGCATGAACACCATATCATTTAAAGACTGCCCACTGTTAATGTTCCCTAAATAGCATTTGACAGCCTTCAGTGAAAGAAGGTCTGTATTGTATGCACATACTGCCAATGTACTTGTTCTTGGCAGCTGTCTTTCTAAGCTCATATAACATTGTGCACTGTAGGTACAGTGAAATATAAAGAATGGCAAAAAGAAAGCAACAACTGAAATTCTGCAGTTAATTGATTAACAACTGGAAGTGAAACAATATTCCTGATATAAAGACGATGACAATGCAGCATATAAATTTACATATAATACTGTATGTATGTCAGTTTAAACAGATGTCTAGCAGAACTTTCTACAGCTTATTGCCAACTCTGCATAATGTCATTATGTTCTGATGGTCTCTGTGATAAGATACAAAGTGGGCATGACTGCACAGTATGTGAAATATCACTCAACTAATGAACAGGATATTAAACAAACAAACCAAACGTGCAGAAGCTGTTTATTTCCTGCATTCGACGACGCCTAGTGTCACGTGTCAATAGTCGATGGTGATCAGCTGCCTGTGACTGAGTGATGTCAGCATTATCTGCCGTGTTGTCAACCCACATCGGACGTCACTGAAAATTTGGGGAGGTTTCTTGTACGGTAAGCATACGGTCCAAATAATAGACCACGGTAAAATTAACTATGTTTGTCACGTTTTATTTATGCTTATTTTACATTATTTATAATATATAAAATAGACACTAAAAACGTAGCACCCGATGTGGAGCTCAAATACACGACGCTGACATTAAGAGTCTCATGCCCTTCTCGACTGAGCTAACCCGGCTTCTTACGTGGGCCTCTACATAAAACTATAACAATCTATTGGAGTTCAACGAAGCTTGACCTGTAAACATATAAATCATTGGATTATTACAGTAATTTACAAAATAATAAATCTGTAACATATATTTCACTACTAATACTTCTCAAGACCACTGAAGCGAATCATCAAGTGATTGTTTAGTAGTAAGCACTGGGCAATGACGAACTTTTTCATGTTAATACGCCAGATGGCAGAAATGACACTATCCTCATGTCACTATCTTTTGCCAAGACCAAATATTTTAAGACCAAACGTTCAGTCTAAAGCAGCTCTCACAACTGAAATAAAACTGAAACAAAAATTCAGTCAACCGCAGTGCCGACAAAAATGTTTTTTTTCAGCTTTGTTTCAGCGTCCGCACATGTGAAACTGTTTACTTCCTGCATTCGACGAGGCCTAGTGTCACATGACTCGATAGTCAATGGTGATTGGCTGCCTGCAACTGAGTTATGTCACTGTTATATGCTGTACGATATGCTACAAACGTCATGGAAAATTTGGGGAGGTTTCTTGTATGGAGTGTACAGGCCAGGGAAATTACTTTGAATTGATTCCAACAGTAAAAATGGAAACTAAGACATCCCGTAGAAAGATCATTTGGTAGTGAATTTCCAATAATCTACAATATTTGTGGAAATATGGCGACCTGAAATCGCAAAACGTTGAAATTTTAAAAAAAATTTAGCATTTTTGGGGGAAAGCAACCCTTTACAGTAAAATATTTAAAATTCTGTTTGGAAAGTTTTCATCGCCTCACCGATTGAAATGTTGCATTCAAATTCCGTAAAATTTGGCCAAAGGGAAAATCGGTGAAATCGTGCATTGCTTACCTGACAGGAAAAAACAAAATTTCGCCTGGCTCTCCAGCTGTCACTACTGTGTGGATTGGGCTCAAAATATGCCAGGGCCAGCCCCGACAATGTTCTCAGAATGCTCCAGATTTCATCCAAATTGGTTCACTTTCGGCGGAGTTATAGCCGAATACGTGAACATCGCCAAAACGTGCCGTAAAGTAAATCCAATATTCAGCTGAATCGTAGCTTCGAGCTGAATAATAATATAATGTGATCTGACTGCAGACTTCAGAAAAGACCCTTAAATGTTCATGCAGATTAGTTATCAAACTTGCAACTTAATTTCCATTCTACAGACTCTGACAGAATATACCTATTAGTGCTTTATATTCAGAAGAAAAGCATGATAGAATCGAAATTTTTCATCAGCTTTAAACCATGTTAACCAATAACTATATAAGAATAACAAGTGTGCTAACAAGGGCAAATACAGACCATTCCGTGGATCAAATGCCACGATTGTGCCAAAACGGCCAGTGCCGATGCAGTCCATTTGCCCATCTTTGTTAATGTCAATGTTGTCACAGTTCAGTTCAAACATCCAGGCATGTGTGTGTCTTGTCCACAGCACAGAACTGTCGTTTCCACGCAGTGCAATTAATGCACCCAAGCACGGATATTCTTCATCTGAAATACAAGAACTACAGATAAAAATGAGCAGTGGTAAAAAAACACAAGCCAGCATTCACAAGATTGCAAACACCCATGCCGGCAGTTTTTGTAAACAGCGACCTTGACCCTTGACCTTTTGATCTCAAGATAAATGGGTTCCAGGACTCATTGTGGAAGATTTGTACGTCGGGTTCGGTGAGTCCTAGCTGCATCTCTTTTGAGACATTGTGCAGAAAAACAGACACACAGACAAACAGCGTTGAAAACCCTACCCACGTGACTGCCGTCAGCATAGGTAATTATGGTAATTACTGCACTGAAACTTCACTTGCACAATTGATATTGCTGTGTAAGACATAAAAAGCTAAATAAATAATTAAATATAACAGATCAAACCACTGTAAATAAAAAGTTAAAAAATTGCATGCTATTGCCATGCTGAATACACAAAAACGTCTAAAAATACGAACCAGATGGCTGTATTGTGTGGAATGCCCACAATACAGTATTCGGCTCAATGTGCTCGGCTATCTGTGCACGAGCTGTTTACTTCCTGCATTAGACGAGGCCTAGTGTCACATCACTCAATAGTCGATTGTGATTGGCTGCCTGCAACTGAGTGATGTCAGCGTTATCTGCCGTGTCTTCAACCCACGTCAAACGTCATAGAAAATTTGGGGAAGTTTCTTGTACAGAGTGTATAGGCCAGAGGAATGATGTTGAATTGATTCCAACGGTAGAAATGGAAACAAGAAATCCCGTAGAAGGTTATTTTGGTAGTAAATTTCCGGCAATCTGTAATCATTGCGGAGTTATGGCGGCCTGAGGTTAAACTAAGTCGCAGAGGTTGAAAAATCTTTAAAAAATTTTTGGGTTTTTTTGGAAAAACGACCCCTTACAGTAAAATTTTCAAAATTTTGTTATGAGTGTTTTCATAGTGACATCGATCGATGTGCTGTGTTCAAATTTCGTGAAATATGGCTGATGGGAAATCAGTGAAATTGTGTTGCTTACCTGACAAAAAAATTTTGCCTGGCTCTCCAGCTGTTGCTATTACACGGATCACATCCAAAATCTGCCAGGGCCAGTCCCTGACAATGTACTCAGAGTGCTCCAGATTTCATCCAAATCAGTTGATTTTTGGCGGAGTTATAGCCGAATGCGTGACTGACTGAGTTAAGATTTTACGTCCCACTCGATACAAAATAGGTCATTTTGGAGACATTTTCCCCAGCCAATCTCTTGGCTAAGTACTGAAGAAACTAAACCCAACATAACGAAAGCAAGTAATAAGAGAACAAAATTACCTAAGCTAACATACACACAAAAGACAAAATCTAAATAAACATGCAAAAAGAAATCCAAACCTAATTAACATGCAAAAATGTACAAAGTGCTCACGTGTGTGCATATCACTGTGCACAGAAGTCATACACAACACAGCACAGAGCAGTTCTGACTATCTTCCCTCTTATTTTCCAGACAAGCAACAGAGCTTAGATGCTGTCTATTGGAGGTAAGGGGGCAGCCAAATGTGTGAAAACACGCCATAAAGTGAATCCAATATTCGGCTGAAGCCTAGCTACCAGCCGAATAAATACATGGATAGAAACTATTATAGTCACAAACTACTCAAGCATACTGACTTCGCTGTCGACAGAGCTCACGAAACAAATGCTGACTGGCGTTGTCATGAAACAGATCATCAATGCTCGTGTTAAATAACCTTGCGATACTGAATATAATATCCAGCTTGCCATCTTCATCCACATCCATGAGACGAACGCAGGACTCTGTACCTGAACAGAGATGCTAATAGCAGTTGCAATACAAATTATGCAACATAAACTGTAATTTAATGCTTACAACATGCCACCGTAAGACTGCTTGAATAATGCAGATTAAAGCCACTTCTAAATAGTGTGATGTCAAAGAATGTGTGAATGCTTGCAGGAAGGCCGTTTCGTTTCACATGGCAGAAACATAGGCAAGAAATCAAATTCAGCAAGCTTAGTTTCTTCAGGCTTTGATACTGCTGTGCATCAGTGTTTGGATGCCATTGACGGGGCGACAAGGAAGGCATATGGCAGGCGATCCCTGTTTCACAAATTGCAAAGGCTCACTTTTAGGAAATCTGGCCAAACCTTGAAACCTGGAGCATCTGCAGTAAAACCAGCACTTAGAAAAAGAGAAGATGAACTTCAATGCTGCAGCGTTAATGTGGATGTCTTTGTCACCTCGACGACCGGTTGTGACCTTGACCTTTGACCTCAAATATCTAACCAGGTCATCAGTAGGGGCTATTGGTTATTCGGTTGTTTCATAGAGACTGCTAAAGTACATGAGACACGGCGTTCACAAGATTTGACATCAACGACCTGCTGTGAGCTTGACATTTAACCTCCAGAATCTAATCAGGTCATCTGTAAGGGGATAGTGAATATTCCCTGTAAGACAGCTCTAGCCATTCCTGAGATATCGTGGTAACAATATCTGTCCGGATGAATGAACAAATAAATGCGGCAGACAGCCCAAAAACGTAATCTTTTCGCTTACACTGACAGGTGACAAAGGTATAATGGAAGTACTAAATGAGGCTTTCAAAGCCTATGCAGCAGACGTTGGTAATTACTAGTCAACATTATTTTAACGTTTAACCACAAACTCAAAAAAAAACATGCTAACAGACGAACAGTTACCAGAATCAATATACTCTTTCTTCCAATCAGGAGTAGGCAGAACAAGATGACCACTGTGATATGCAACAAGAATCATAACCAGCGTTGTAACAAGGCTGAAGAGAAGCAGGAGTAGTATGATGACCACACGTCGGCAATTCAATATTCGTCTCCAATGCCAATGTGCTGTTTTAACTTGAACAAAGTCACTTCCAGCCGGTCTCTTAGAACTCACTTTGCCCTTCTGCAACAATCCCTCTAGAGCTGCATCGTCTTTCGTCTTTCCAGCCGACACGATGTCATCATGGTTGTTAGCCGCAAAGCCGTTACGGTGAAATACAGCACCTTCCTGTAGAAAAACGACATCATCTTCAATTTCCTCATCACTCGCCTCCTGTGCCAGCTTCTCGTACTGCGTTGTCTTGTGAGCTGACTGTGACCCAACTTCAACGGCACCAGCTAACAAAATATTTCACATTACACTTGTGACAATACCATGAATCAACTGTCAATGAAAATGTATTTAACAAGACATGAAAGTCTGACACATATAAAAAACTAAGCATAACAATTCACTTCTAGGCTCTGTAACTGCTGCAAATTTTCTAGGTTTCATTCAGCATTAAAAATATTCCAATAAATCAGATCTGCAAATAGATTGGATGACAGTAGGACTCTATAAAAAAATCACAAATTTACGAAGCTGTGAATTTTCATGTTTGCCATACCTTTCAGCATTTGCCGTGGTTTCAACACCTACTGACCAAGATTTTCATATAAGTACTCGTAGGCCTAGAACTTGAAGCTGTTTTTAGATCGCCCACGCTGTTTAGAGCCTGCCACACCCATTTGGCACCAGCAAGGCTGTAATGATCCGCGCTGATCCGCAAGCTTGCTAACGTCGTCATTTTTGTTTCGACTTTCGACTCAATTCGGTCTATGGACCACTGTGAGTTTCGTGCCCTCTGGCAGTAAAAAGGGTTATTGTTACCGATAGGTCCATCCCTGGAAACCGACATTTAGCGAGTTACTAATGATAGAAAACGATGCTGTAAGCTAACAAACGATTTAATTTTCAACTGGAAATGCAATACATGGCTGCTATCAAAGTCTATAAGTAGATTGTACATTGCGTAGGTACCAAAAAAAAACAACAACAGCAGCAGAATAACGACAAAACTCTCTTGCTTGTACTGTCGTTAAACCTCCTAAGTCCTGCCATATCATTCCCATCCTACGCTCTTTCCACAGGATCAGAATCAATGAATGCATCAAATACAAGCTCCTCTCTCTTACCTACAAAGTTCTCACAATCACCTAACCTCCATACCTTCATAATCTCATCTCTGTACAATGTCCTCGTAGTACTTGCTCTTCATCCGTCGTTACTCTTGCTCGGCCACCTGCATTGTCCTCTCTTAAAATTACTGATCGCTCCATTCAGTGGGCTTCGCCATGTCTGTGAAATCAACTCCCTTTATCTCTTCATCAACATCATTCTGGTACCAGTTCCTCCACTTCCGACTTACCTATTCCTTCACCTATCACTTCTTCCTCTTCTGTTTCACTACTTCGCTCATCCAAAATAACTCCCTTTCTCTTCCACTCCCGGCTTAAAACCTACCTGTTTCACAAATCCTATCCATCGTAGTTCCACTTCTTCCTCCCGGACTGCCTTCACGGACTTTTGCCTGCACCATTTCTTCTGAGCTAATCGGTTTTTGTTTTTGGTTTTTCCTAATTTTTTTGTTTCTGTGCCGTACACTAAAAAGCAATTGTGTTGGGTATAGATGGTGAAAATCTTATAGCAATTTAGTGTCCATGAGACACGTAAATTATTGGGCACACTTTCAATCAAACAGTAATTGAACCCCAACCCTAAAACCTGACCCTAACCCTTAAACTAACTCTATTGAACCCTACTAATAATAATAATAATAATAATAATCCGATTTGTAAAGCGCCAGTATGTCAAAAGACTTCCGTGGCGCGGTTAGGCGTGGCGGTTAGGGTTAGTACTAAGTACTAACCCTAACCGATACAGTATGTCTATATAGCATGCGCCCAATAATCTGCATACTAGCCCTCTGCATTTTCGTTACGGGACGATAGCATCAGCCTGACCGTTACAGGGTCGACTAAAAACGGAGCCATATGGTTTCCACTTACTCTTTCGTAACACTTTTCCAATAGTGTCCATTACAGCAAAATTATGCGGTTGTGCAACACATTAAGCCAAACGACATGGTATATATTTTACTGCATATGCCAATATCATATCATTGCCATGACGTGTTGTCCCGTTTTTACTGTGTACATTTCCTAAATTATAATATTTACAATTATCACTTTTTAGATACAGGAAGTTATAATACTTAGGTCGGTTCTCAGCATACTTTTTTGCATAGGTAACAAAGTTAATGCGAGAGAAATGAACAAATTTTATTTTCTAATTTTCTGATTATGGAACGAAGGTTAAAATAGAAAAGTTCTTGAATTGATTTAAAATTAAGTTTTCGCTCCTTTCTTTCACTCCGAAAAATGTAAAGCATAATTCTGTGTTACGTTACGTTAAGTTGTGATTTTGGATGTGTATACACTATGGGAAACCCGTACCGAACTATCGATCTTGCCGTCGTTTGCAGTATGGGCATCCTAAGCATACCACTACACCGGTGTGACCAGCCAAAGTCTAATTCTGATCGAACTCTAATCCTACTAAGTACTAACCCTAACCAAATTGCATCTCTCTCAAAAGCCTGTTACTATCGCATTCGTCAACTTCGCTCTATCTGGCCTTACCTCGATTCGTCAACTGTCTGTACCATTGCTACCTCTGTCGTGCAACCAAACTTGATTACTATAATTCTCTCTATTATAAACTCCCTGAGTCTTAATTATCCCGTTTCCAGCAGATCCAGAACTCTAGCTCATAGCCTACTGTCGGTAAAGCTCCTAAGTCCTGTCATATCACTCCAATCTTAGTCTTACGCTCTTTCGATTGGCTCATAACCACTGAACGCATTGAATAAAGTTTTTCTTACTTGCTTACAAAGTTCTTACAACAACTCAACTCAACTTCCGTACCTTCATAATCTCATCTCTGTTCAACGTCCTCGCAGTACTCGCTCTTCATCCGTCGTTACTCTTGCTCGGCCACCGACGTCATACGCTCTAAAAATAACTGATCGCTCCTTTCGTTATGCTTCACCTTGTCTTTGGAATCGTTGCTCGGTCTGTTGGACCTCAGCGCCGCTTTTCGACTGCGTTGACCGTGACATTCTCATTAAACGACCCCAGCAGTCGTTCGGTATTCGCGGAAACGCGCTCGCGTGGATTAGGTCGTTTCTCCATGGACGCTGCCAGCAAGACGCCTACAACAGTCAGCTGTCGGCCCTCATTAAGCTCTTGTATTGCAGGGCTGTGTTCTCGGCCCGCTGCTATGCACATGCGGAGTTGTTTGAGGTAATCGCGTGTTTCTGCCTCGTCGGCCAATTTTCGCCGATGACTCTCAAGTGTACATCAGTGATTCAGCTACGTCGGCATCGACCATTGTTCAGCGCTTCGTTTCGTGAGTTGAACAGGTCGATGCCTGGATGAGCAGCAACCGGTTGAAATCTACTAATGTTTGTTTATTCATAGTATTCTCTTTCAAACGGCAACTTGATTTTAGCAACCTTTGCAATGAAACTTTAAATTTTAAGTGGTCTTGGTACTTGAAGACTTTTGTGAAACAGGATCTACATTGAGGGTTAGCTTGTTAATTATCCCGGAGTTGCCGTGGTCAGTGCCGCATTAAGGGGGGTGCTATTGGTGCTGCAGCACCCGGGCCGCAGTTTTGGGGGCCCGCAATTGGTGGGAGTGGTAACCTGGTTATAGGTCTGTAAGGGGCCCGAAATTTGGCACAGCACCCATGCCCGCACTAGCCTTAATGCGGCCCTGGCCGTGGTCAAAACTGCACAAAGTCGAGATGCCACCAGGTTGGGAAGTGACACGTTAATTGCCATCATTCTAGTTGCTGTATGTTTTTTTTTGGATACGAGGTGTATAGAGCACTGAGCACGGTCAGGCCCGTACCGTACTACAGTGCTGTCGAGCGACAAGTACGAGCAGCTTACAGCCAATCAGCGTTGCCCACCAGCTGCCGCTTAAACGTCACAGTTGAGTAGTGTTAAACGAAGAAACGTATTGAGAACGTGTTGCGCGCATTGCACTTCGTCAAACAGAGAGAGTCTTGTCATTTTTTGAGAGTTACGGTTAGGGCTAATAGGGTTAGGATTGGATGGTTGGTGCTATTTCACAAAAACCATCAAGATCCTCCGCAGTCCTTACAAAAAGCATGCGACAAATGCGGAGATCAGGCAAGTGACACAATGCCAGCCAGTCTCTGACATGGTGCGAGCCAGCAGACTGCGCTTCTTCGGCCACGTTGCACGAGCGCAGCCAACCGAATTTCATCGTCGTGCTGTACAGACTGCAATGCAGGAGCCACCATCGTCTTGGAAGCGACCTCGGGGAAGGCCAAGCTCGACATGGCTACGAGTGGTCGCGGACGACGTCAACCCGATGAACTTCAGCAGTCATACCGCTTGGCGGAAGGCAGCTGACCTGGAGGAATGGCGTCTCGTCGTGGGCACAGCAACGCTCCAAATATGAAGAGAGAAGAGGTTGGTGTCTGGCTTAGAGCTATTGCTGGGATGCCCATACCGGAGTACGGACTGTACGACACGGAAAGTTGCCCGTAATGTGGCTATAACCGTAAGCAAGAACGGCTACTGGATTCCAGTACTTTACACACAGCCTTTTGGATTTGGTAAATGTTTTTTTTTGTGAAGTGGTTTAGGTTGTGTGGTAAAATTAGAAGACTAATGTTGTATGAACGTATTTAGAATGTTGCTGGCGCGTGTACATATTTTTGTTGTCTTATGTTTCCCGCCTTTGGTGGCATTTGGTGGTATGTATTCTTATATATTTCCCATTGCATTGCTTATGTTACATCCGATGCGGTCCGATGTGGTAATCAGTCATACCCTCCTGTCATATCACTCCCATTCTACTCCTAATCACTGAACGCATCGAATACAAGCTCCTCTCACTTACCTATAAAGTTCTCACAACCACCCAACCTCCATACCTTCATAAATTCATCTCTGTTCAACGTCCTCACAATACTTACTCTTCATCACATCACACAGAGAAAACGGAAGCAGGCCTCTGTATGCGAGAAAGTGACTAAATAACAACATGACGTATGTTGTTACGGAAAGACTTTAGAATTGGAACATTGACCAAATTTTGCCGATGGGTCAATTAGCTGTCAAGCTAAAAAAGGGCACTATTTTTGGGGGGCTGGGTGTGCGAAAAATGGGGTATAGTATTTTTTGGGGAAAAAGTTTTAGGCAAAAAGATGAGTTCCGATTCTGAAGTCTTACTTATCCACCATCCACTCTAACCTATGTCCTACCTACTTACTAACTACCCTATGACTACCTACTTACCTAATTCGAACCTGTCGCTAACTACCGAACTACGAAACGACGAATTCGATTCTACGACCGACGACGGGGATTGAACTGCGGTTGACGGCGTGCGCGTACAGTGACTTCACGGAAAGCGTTAGACGGTGGGTTTTGAAAGTCGTATATATATGTTGTGTGCATAGTTGTTAAAATAATGTAAATAATTTTGATGTAAGATTGCGTAATAATGTAACTTGTTTTGACAGTTTTGTAACAGTAATGCATTTGAACGGTAATAATGTTTCATTGAGTTGAAATTACGACATGTTGAAGTATTCGCTAGACGGCGATACGTGCAAGGTAGGAGTGTAAGTGTATAAATTGAAGGACAGGACGATAAGGACAAATTAAACTTTGATTATTTGTGGGTAAAGA
>Ga0209780_1002049_pt1 | contig 13983 bp, 8 predicted proteins | sample WorMetexBAHAMAS2_FD_187384 | JGI IMG/M metagenome (GOLD analysis project Ga0209780, IMG submission 187384) | Marine gutless worms symbiont microbial communities from Max Planck institute for Marine Microbiology, Germany - Inanidrilus exumae... | ecosystem: Host-associated > Annelida > Digestive... | reverse complement strand
CAGCAACGGTCACAGTTTATAGAGGACACCGTCGAGCCCTCTTACCTGCCCGGGATTATCTCCCTGTTCATCATGTGCATAGGAATCATTAGAAATAATTCTTTGGTAGAAGGACGCGCCCGGGCCGAGTCGAACCCCGGCCACTGAGCGCGTCACGCTCTACTGCACATACCGGCCGAGTGCGTTAACCACTCGGCCACGAAAGCAGGTCTAGATGAAGATCAATATCGGATGAATCCATTCGCATCCATGAGGGGTAACAAGTCAGCTATGCGGCCTTTTGCCAAATTACTTAAGACACTTGTTTTTATTATTATACTTATTACTGTATACGGACAACGTAAGACGTACCATATGATGGTGTGTATCCGACCTGTGACCCATCAGTGCTATCACTAACGCCATGCGGCTGGTTAAAGTGATACTGATTCCACGCTTGAGTTGTATCAACACTGGTCGCAGGTAAATTTGGAGCTTCTGACACAGCTGCCAACTGATTGTCTCCTAAATACAGTAGTTTAGTTTTAGCAATACTGTACAGCTGGTGGAATGAAATACTGCAATACTGTACAACTAGCATTTGGCTTAACAGTTCACACAGACAAATCATAATGTAAGCAACCATTTCACACCAAAAACACTCAGGGCCGGTTTTTCTACCGCAAATTAATCTCCCTTTAACGTTAACCGCTTTACCACGCAGCACACCAGATGTATCCGCCACAGTAAAAAATCCATATGCCATGTCTGCCGGATATATCCGGCAGAACACCCCTTGTTTGCATTGCTGCTTGGGGATAGGAATGTTTTATCTATGGCATATGTATTATCCATTAGTTGATGTTGGGCTGTTGGGCTACTGGTTGGTCGGCTGTTCGCTTCGTGTACTGACCCAAATACATATAACCTCCCAGACCTTATATAGTTCACAGCTGATTCGGCATGCGTCAGTGTTTTCTTTTGGACAGTGTAACTTCATAGATAGCATAGTGTGTGCATAGCGTGTAGTAAATGTCATAGCAAAAAGATTGTTGCGAAGACAAGAAGTCTTGCGAGCTGTGCTTGCAAATGATACTGCATCTGAAGGTGAGCTAGATAGTGATCACATTGATCACGATGAAGATCGTGCAGTACAAGATGCTGCTGATAGCGATGTGAGTGACGACAAAGTGTATATGTCTCAGTCTACGAACAGTGACGACGATGCCGATGACAATTTTTACACTAGTTTCAGCCTTTCCCATGGGCAAACAAAAATTTTCCATTTTTGGACTGTAACCATCTGGCGCTGGGATTACTTTTGATGTGGCAGTTAAAGAGTTAATAAGAGATTAACTCGAATTAATTAGTGGGAGTTAATCTCTCATTAACGTTAACGGGAGATTAATTTGCGGTAAAAAAACTGGCCATTAGTACATGCAACCGTGAACATTTTACTGGTATCATTTATGTCAAAAACAAATAAAACGCAACAAACCTGTATAGTGCTGATACGCTGTTGGCTGCTGGTAAACTGAATACTGTGATGAAGCATAGACGGAGGTGGGATCATCAGTGGACACAGATGGCTGAAGCTCTACAAAACCTGCATACTGGCTCGCTGCTGACGGTTCAGATGACAGAGGTGCCTGGTCACTGCTAGCTGAAAAACTCTGCTGTCCTGTTCACACAGCCGCATTCGTTTCAACCTTTTTTGGCACATTACACTAAAGAATTTCGGCAAACGGTTGTAAAATTAGTAACTTTCTGTTCCACAAAGAGCTACTACTGTCACTTTATAATACTATAAGCTCAGCAATTTCTTCTTACATGTCTCATAATCAATATTAATCAAATTATTAACACAATTCACATAGTGCCTGTAAACACGCAAAGCAGCTGGCAATATACAGTCAGTCAGTCAATCGGCAGTTAGGAAACAGAGGATACGTCACAGCTAACCTAATGCAGTTTGATGTGCATACTGATGTGCATAGACATCAGTAGCAGCATGCTGCTGTGATGGTGTGTCACTTGGCTGAGTCTTCATGGACGACATATGTCCAGTAGCAAACTGCGAGTTCATGACTCCGGATGGACTGGCTACATTTTCGCCAGCACCAGTCTCACTGGCAGCATAGCCATAACCAACGTCAGCTGCATTAGCCAACAGCTGCTCTTGTGTACTGTCAGACTGCACAATAACAGATAACCAAACCAACTTCCATTGAGTTAATTGATTGAGTTAAGGCTTTACATCCCACCCGACACAAAATAGGTCATTTCGGAAACATTCTTCCCAGCCAATCTTTTGGCTTAGTACTGAAAAAGGAAAACAAACAAACAAAAACAACTTCAGGTGCACCTGTAGCAAAATTTACTATAACATAAAATTAACACAAAAAACTAAAGCCAGGTTTGGTGACCTCCGACCTGGAAACAGAACGGGTCTATTCAGGAAGTTAACAAGTAAGGAAGTAAATAAGAAAGAAAAAAGAAAAAGCATAATGAAAGAAGTAAGGAAGGAAGAAAATAAAGAAGGAAGCAAAGTAAGCACACAAACGTACAATTTATATAGCGCCAAAATCGACACATCAATCATGGCGCATTACTGCCCCGGAGCCCGTACAGGGCACAACATAAAATGTTTGGTCGCCTCCTATGACTTCTGGTCTGTTAACAGAACGGACCTATTAGACAGATTAGTCAGGAAATAAACCAGTAAATAAGTAACGAAGAAAGGATAAGAAAAACAAAGTAAGAAAAGAATTCATACATTGCCGAAATAAACAAATGAATCAGAGTGCATTACTGCACCAGGGCCCATACAGGGCAAAAACCAACTTCAATCATCAGCAAAGACTCTAAAAACAGCAATTTACAGATATCTGTTCCTCAAGTCATTTAACAATCACAGGCAACAGAGAACCATGTACGGTACTCATATGTAGACAACAACCAACGACGTTAAGATTGCATTACAGTGTCCTTCTTATGTATGTGTATTGTCTAGAATATACATTTACACACTCAGTTAGTTAGCTGGAGTTTAACATCTCCTTTCAGCACAAATATGGCTATATCAGAGACAAAAGATCAGAAACTCAGATACTCAGAAACTCAGTGCCATCATAAAATAATAATCATCATTGTATTAAACTGTGCATTTACAGTTTAATGTAACTTAACCTTCCTTATAGTTAAACAGCAGGTTCATATTATAAGTTAATAATTTTATTCTGACACATATCCGATAACCGGCAAATACTGCTGACCTCCATGGCTGGGATGATGTGAGCCAGGTACTGTAGCCACTCAGGATCAACAGCCTCCTCTGTCAAGGATCTCTGCTGATCCCAGTACCTCAATCGACCAATCAGCTCACACAGACCTCGAGCCATTGCAGCCGGATACAGACGATGATGTGTTATTATGCTCAGTCCAAGCACTTCAGCATAGTGTAATGCCTAGCAAAATATAACCGGTAGCACTCACCATCTTCATCTTCGTTTAACATAACAGAAATAAGACATTCCACATTAGTTAACTAATAATAATAACTACAACAATGTAACACTATGTTTCTGTTCAACGACATACAAAATCAAACATTATGTAACATAAGAATAGTTAACAAAGTACTAAATAACAACATCCTACAAACAGAATTAGTGAATCGAAAAACTTGCACATTTTGCATTCACCTCCTCGAGAAGACCGTAATCAACAAGACGAAGCAGATACAGATATTTGAACACATGAAACATCGGCAGCACAAAGCTGGCATTTCCGAGTGTCATTCCATACTCAAACACCTCCGTGCACTGGATGGCTAATACATTATTAAGTAACTCTTCAAATGATACACTGAAAAACACACATCAGCACCACATTGCTAATGTGTTAACTGCTCACATGTATAAAATACTCATAATTTTTTGTGGATAACACATCATACAATAAACAGCAAAGTGTCACCCTAACGGGGTGTAACCGTACTGTCCCGCCATGCAGTGTCGGCAGACGGACCGGCCACGTGCCCGGCCTGGCGGCGGCCGACCGCCCACGTGCGTTACAGACGACGACAGACGACCCCGACAGACGACAGCATGCAAAACAATACTGGCCCATTAGGCGGGACAGTAATAAAAGTTGCTATGTAAAAGAACTTTTTAGTTTCTGAATAAAAATTATAAAAATTACCTAAGTAGACAAAACTGCCTGAATTTTATAAATATCTTAGAAGGATAACTCTGCTCAAAATATTAGTCAGCTATAAATCATAACAAATGCCTCAATGGAAATGTGGTACCAGCAAGATATACAGAACACTGATATTTAATTAATGGACCAATCTAAACACTGCAGCACTATACCTCAAAATGACTGACAATGCAGCAAATACTTATGGTTAGGGTTACGGTGTCTATAATCAAGCAGATTTTACAATGCCTTCTACTCAATGCTTTTCATTTCAGTCTTTATTTCCTTTTAAATTTTTAGATCTGCTAGGTTTTAGTTTACACATAAATTCATGAATGTCATTACAAAGCCAATGCATTTGCAAAGTTCCATATTTTCACATTTTAAGGCAATAAATCTACACCAATATTACAATATGATCTGTGGTTTGCCATCAATTGGTGATAAACTGTGAAAAGCAACCGATGATGCTATAACTTGCAGCATATATGCATCTGCCAATTCACCATTAACACAATGAAACAACATTACCAGATGTACATGATTTCCAGAAAATAACGTATACATCTACTGTCAAACACTGCAAAATACACAATAGAAAAGCTGACATTTTGTAGTGGCGACATCTAGCACCAAAAAAAAAATTGAACATGGCTGGCTGCACACTATACAAACACACTTTTAGGGTCATGGGCTTAACAGTATTCCTGTTAACAGTCCATTCTTTTCTGCCACCCATACAAAGTCAACAAGATGTGATGGCTCTATGTTATTACTAAAAAAGATATTTTGTCAGCGATGGTTTGGCGCCAGAGATGCAAACACCAGTTCCAGTAATCCACAAGGGTTCAGTAAGTCAACAGAAGAAGATGGACTAAGAAAAAATGAGAGTGAGTGATGATCTACGAGCTTCACACTCACCTATGACTAGCACCAATCAGAACCAGTTTTGAACCTGGGCTGCTAAATGGACCAAACAAGCCACGACTGGCATCTTCTCGTGACATCATCATTGACACAACAAGGTAGCAGAACTGTGATCCATACAGAAAGCCGCGAGACGCTGTAAATACACAATACAACTGAAGTTTAACAGGTGGACGAAATGGCCAAATATTTTACCTTTGGAAACAAGTGCTGAAATGTTACTGGATACAGACATAGCTATTGCTTTTACCAACAACTGAACACATACTCCATTTAGAATAAATCACTAACAAGGGTTGCATTAATTATATACGTTTTAATGGTACCAGGGTTGTTAGCAACATTACTCAAATGCATTGCAGTACCAATATCAATACTTTATAGCAATACATTTTGTCAATAGGTGCATAAATGGTAAATATTACACTGACACACGATTACTAAATATCTAAGTGCAATGCAGTACAAATACATCACAAATACAACATGTCCAGAAAAAGATGCCACTATATTTTTGCCTCTAATGTCTTCAAATATTGACTGATTTTCAAAATTCTTTCACAGACAGACTGAGCCGTATTTGTAATAAAGCGATAATAAAATATTCAACCACACCTCAAATGAGTTGCTGCCGCCTGACGTTACCTCAGCTCCAACACTGTTTTTCGGAATCGCCTCAAAACTTTCCTTTTCTCCCGATCATTTCCTAACTAACTGCTTTCCGTTTCTAGTTCTGTACACCGTGTATGTAGTGGTTTAGCAGTCTTGTACTTAGGCCACTCTAAATAACTCTAATATAATGTAATGTACCCTGTAAAATGTTTGTGCTCAAAAATCGCCACACTCCAGAGACAAGTGGATCGAACTGCCATGCATAACTCAGTCATTCGAAACAGTTGCTGAAGTTAGTTAGTTGGAGTTTAACGCACACCTAAGAATATAACTGTCATCAAGTACCAAGACTAAACACTTAGATCCACCCACCCAGTGTATCTCCAAGAGTCACGATGCTTTTTCTGTCAAGTTCAGGCCGTGCTGTGGGGTTAGACAATATGATGCTAAGATGTGGCCGCCAGTCTCCCCACTTTTCGTCAGCAGCCAACTGAAATGAAACAACACAGAACATTCAAAAATGCCAAACAATTACATTTAGCTATCAACACAATGGCCATATTCCAAATACACCTGGGTTACCCAGATGCCCCCATGATCTTACTGAGTGGCTGGTGTACTATTGTACAGTCAAGGATTTCTCAGCAGAGGATAAAGCTAGCGGTGTCAAATTTTGCATGGTGGTTCATCAGCGTCCTGAGCAGAAATCACACATTCTGGAAAACATTGCTCCCCCAGACGCCCAACATCGGCCGGCGAATCGGCCAGCGAGTGCACTGAACTATAAATAAAACTGGAAGGAGCCTAGCCTAGCCTGCAGGCCTAGGCTGACTGAAGTCAGAGTGACGTTATATTTATAGCGTGCTGGCTGCAGCGCGCGTGGCCTATGTGCTGGCAGATTCGTTCGGCACACTGGCCACGCATAGGATCGGCATATGTGGATATACGGCCGTCCCCGAAGACGGACGTACTTGCTGAGATATCGTGCGAAAAAACAGAGATACACAGACAAACAGAGGTAAAACCCCTGCCGTCAGCGTGGGTAAAAATATTTGTATGGCCAAATGTCTTTCCTGGCACCAATAAGGGAAACCACTGACTGGCACTGATTCTACCATTATCCATTGACTCCTAGGACATCATTCACTTCATATCAGCTCTCAAACAAAATCTAAACAAGACGCAGTCACAGTCGGCAGACTTTACCCCGGTGCTGCCACCTGGCGATCTGGACAAAACATACGCATCGTCTTTGATTCAGTCCTATTTCGTGCATAATATGAAAAAATACAGAAGTACATAACGTAACACACTGCCGTCAGAGAAGGACCGACCCACTGTCATAGGTAACATGTAAAGAAAATTTTTTTGTGAAATCTGGATGTGTGGCTTTTGACACATGTGAGCAGACAGACAAACAAACAAACAAAAAACAAATAGATAGACATGCTGATCACAATACTTTACACATTTACTGGGAGCAAAGAATACAAACTACATAAAACAAATATCACGTAAGTTCCTTTGAAACTTACAGTAGCAGCAGCAGGCTGTCGTCCAGACATTATCTGGTACAATGTTTGCAGTGGATCATTCATTTTCATTGAAATGTTTGCAAACCTGTTCAATATTTAAGCAACAAACTTCACTCGCATTAATACGTCCAAAATCACAGTACAAGTTTATTCTACGTTAAAATAAATACTCCAGCATATTAGAAATAAAAGTAATGATATATTATTTATTGATATGTGCAAATATAACATGGGCAAATACAAAACAATATAATGTAGTCTTTTGTGCATCAGCATAGCAAAGATATGAAAAGTTACATACTACTACAAGCTTTTTCTTTGTGTTTGTCATCACCTGGTACTGTGTTAATAATAAAGTTATAAATGTAAAAAAACAGCAATTTATAACATGGCATTAGAAGCCAAATAACACGTCTAAAACTGCAAAAATCATTTAGTGACTCAGTGCACAGAGTGTAAGTATGAAGACAGAACATATAATAGCCACAATAAACTATTCATGAATGTGCCAGGTTCTAACATGGACGAGTTCTCTCAAAAATTTTTATATATACTCTGCTATCTTGAACAACTCTACAGAATTTGCTTAAATCTTCACAAATTGTAGAATTCTGCCATGGCTACCAATGATGCTATAATCAACGACTACGAATGGACTGAAGTTTTCTTATGCTTCGCCTGTAAACAAAGATGTAGGTATATTTTGTAAGCCGTTAGCAGGATGTCACGTGCATCTATTCAGTCATAGCATATACAACGATCTTGAGTGACTCCCAGTCGCAACGTCAAGCACGTCGCTCTCAGCTCATTTTGAGTGCAACACAGTGGGAGGAGAATATCCACAGGATGAAACCGTGTCATGCTCTAAATAAGGCGACTAAGGAGACACCCATTTATACTTATGGTAGCAGCTCACTCATCTTTTCACTGCTGCTTATTGCAGATCTGTATGTACATGCAAAGTTTCTTATTCACCGTTATGTAGACAAAATCATTCTACTGATGTCAAAATTAAATGGTTTAAACCACAAGCTGTCATATAGAGAACCTGGTGAGTATGCCAGCATGTGTCTTTGCATCCATCTTTGACGCCAAGAAAAGAGCATGGCCCCACATATTCTTTCTCACAGCCCACTCCAGTGCATCCTAATAGCAACATATCCTCTGTGCCAACTTTCAGTCAGTTTTCATCAAACGATATACAGTTTACAGCTTGTTGCCAGACACTAGTACTGCAAATGCTGCACTGCAAGGTTATACAATAGTACAATTTTTATAAGACCCTGAAGTATAGAGATACAGAGACAAGTTCACAAAATGCACAGAACATCAGGACAAAGAATTCAAATATCAGGGCTCACAGAGGGATCTCAGCATATCACAGACTGCTGTATTCACCTTTTTGCGACCATGAAGTAGCAGATGACGGAACCGGTCACTAAGCTCTGCAGAATTAGTATCCACAATGCTAGTGGCTGGGAGTCCATCATCGGTGATGGAAGCATTTGCAGAACCTTCAACAACCTGACTTATCGGTGTAGCACTGGCACGTGAATATGCTCGAGACTCTGGCTCGTGACCATCCAGAAGCAAGTCAGCAATATCAGTCCCCATCAGTGTCTGACAGTCATGCATCAAAACACCACTTTTGAATACAACTAGCTCATCAAACACACACACACACACACACACATACATATAGCTGTTTCAATGATCACTTTCCAGGACATGGTTTTCCAGCGACCTACAGGCAAGCACTTCATGTTGCAGTATCAAGAATCTCAAATTCTCTCCCTCCATCCATTTGCTCATCCCATTTCCTGCATTCATAGTGAAAGCATCTCAAAACCCAATTGTTTAAATCTGCTTTTAACAGCCGCATCGCTTCTGATTCATTCACACTTAAATGACGACAGCATTTTATGTTTTACTTATTTACTTTTACAAAATGAATGTCCTTTTTGATGCCAAACCAACAGTGTTGGCAAACTAACAGTGGAAGGCAAAAACAAAACTCTGTACCTCAGACAAACTCATTGAATATGCAGACTGTAACATTTTTCATATATGATATTTCCTTTGTACACATGTTTCTAATTTAGTCCAAATCAACACACTTTACCAAGCCAAAGAAGAACTCAATAATGCTTCAATGAATCTTAAGCGACAAAATGTTCACTTCAAAGTTTATGGACAAGTATTGCAACTTTGCATCCTGTGTTAAGAATTGTACTGCGAATACTGAATACAATCTGCTAATGTCAATAATGAAAAAATTTAAAAAATAAGCAATAACATATGTAACTGCAAACAGACGACAGAGATACCATCTAACAAAACACCGAAAAAGGATTAAACTGTACCCCATTCTGTTTAATTAGCAGCTCCAGGAAACGCCATAAAAGCTCAGCTGAATCGCGGTCAAGTAATGCATAGTTTTTTCTGCAGGATGACCACATGCTCTGGCAGAACTGCAGCACATCATTCTTGTGGGTTTCATTTCTGAAAGTGCACATTAGCAACATACAAACTAAACATCTTAGATGTCAGCTATACAAACTAAATCGTACTGCCAATAACATCACTACATTGTTCAGTAAATGAACAAAAAAACAGATCAATTAACTCAACAACAGAGCTGCTAAATGATTACAAATTTTAATGATGATTAATCATGTTAATAAAATTATTAATCACAGTTAATCAAACTTTTGTCCAGTCTAGTATGGTCCTCTTCACCTTTCTCTTGAGCTGAAAACAGCTTGAAATTTGTTAACGCCTTATTTAGTGGCTTCTGCACACACACTAAATGTAATGCAATTCCTCTTATCCCTTACAGCAGGCTTATGTTATTACGTTATTCATTACTTAGATTCAGTGTTTGAGAAAACGTGTGCAGTGACTCAAAAAACGTAAAAAGTCACGCTTTTTGGATTTTGAAAAAAACGTAAAAAACGTACGTGTGTAGTTGGCAAAAACCGATTAATTACCCCGGTCATTAATACACAATTACCGAAAGTCAGTACCGGTAAGTCACCAACATTAAACATTTTGCTCAGAAATGCGGACACAAGAAACTATGCAACTTAGAACTGTAAGTCCCCCATAACCACCAGGAGTTTTGAGGCCAACATTTCTATAGACATACTTTCAGCAAACTTAATATGTTTATGTAATAATGTTAGTGTCATAAGTTAACCCATAGCCAAAATTTCAGTTTCAAAAGCCAGTTACCACTTGCTTGAAAATATTAATGTAGTATATTAGCTTAAATGGAATCTGACACTGCCCACGTTCCCACTTGATGTTTGCTTCCTGGTAATCGAGTGACTGCAGCTTCTGCAACAGTTTGAGGTTTGAAGTCACAGTCACTCGATTACCAGGAAGCAAACATCGAGAGGGAACGTTGGACAGTGTCAGATTCTGACTGCAGTGAAGAGGAACAATAAACATTAAAAAGACATATATCAGGATGACTCCAAAATAAGACCATCGGGGTTTATCATTAATGTACTACACTTTTGCAAACGACTTTTTGATACACCTCATCACAAAAATGTAAAAAGTCGTGTTTTTTAAATCTCAAAAATACGTAAAATACGTACTCTTGAACACTGCTTAGATGACATGTTGCATGCAATGGAGGATGTGATTCAGCAGTAACAGTAAGGGTCAGAATTATGTGGAAAAATTTCACTAGTACTTGTCTATATTAACTAGGAACGGATTCTCGTTAAAGCTCAAAGGCGAAACTATATATGCCACATACGAGGAAATTTCTGATGTATAATGGTGACGCCTGGCCAACAGAAGTGGATCAAATGGTGGAGGCAGGAATTAAGTAGTGTGGATGTTCGATAGAGACATAGTGGGCTGGTGTTAAAGACGATATTCAAAGTTTTGATCTTCCCTGACAGCATACAAAGAGTAGAGTTAGTGAACAAAGTATATCAGTGGGCCACCGAATGACCCAGTTCAATTGGAAAATGGCAGTTAATATGTTGCGTGTCAGCCATAGTCAAGCAAATCAAAGAAATAAACAATCAATATGGTAGAGACAATTTCCCATGATTAAACTTTTTAATCAACATTTTAAAAATAATCGTGATCAATGCACTCTAGTGTTTATCAACACGTTTAACTGCAACTAATTCCTGCCTCAAGCACAGTTATTAATTTATTTCACACGTGTAAGCTAGCTGGTGATCTACGGCGACGTTTTAGCTAATATACTACACAGAAAAATATGTGAAATTTCCAGACAACTTACCTCACTAACGGTCCAGGAAACTGTCTCAGTCTGTCAGCCTCCGGTGTCTGGCTCATTAGTTCACCGATGTCCACAATTTCCAGCAATGCTAGCTGACCATCACGTGGATTGTTTGGCAGCACATGCAGGAGTCGACCAGTAGGTCCAAACGATGCTCTTGCATGTGCCATAATAAACTTGTGTGGTGTCAGACGGTGTGGTGCAGATGACTCTAACAACAGAATAACCAACAAGGTTTCAGTCACTGTCCAGAGGCAATAATGCCATATTACTATAATCTGCATTTTCTGACAATGCATTGCTTCTTGCTACCAAGCTACGTCACAGACCACAGACAAGACAAGACACTGTTACTCTGCAAAATTAGTTAACCATGAGTTACTAGCTACTTGCTGGCAATGCAGTTATGACAGTAACTAGGAAAAAGTACATTTATTATTATCATTAGCAGTGGTTACAATACTTCAACTGAGGCATCAGATCCCTCTGCTCTCATTACACCCCTCCATTATCTCCTTTCTCCCCTCCAACTGTAAAGTCACAACTTTCAAAAACAGCATGGGTCTGAGATCACTACAAGTTCTCACTAATGACATAATACACGTTTTTATAGAACTGTTGCATCCAACTACATCAAATGGTTATAGGAAAGCCCATGCTCCAACTAATATTTACCAGTTTCTATTAGGTGCCATGGTGGAACGACGGGTAGAGCACTGGACTTGCGATAAACAGGTCGTGGGTTCAAATCCTACTCCGGGCAAAAGCTACATAACAATCTTGGACAAGTTGTTCACACCAATGTGCCTCTGTCATCAAGCAGTATAACTTGGTACCTGCGGCTGGGAAGGTAACAACAAGCCTGGTGGAAAGTAATGGCAGCCTACGGCCGGGTGTATGACTTACTGTCACCTGCGGGCTGACTGCCTGTACACCGGGATCAGCTCAGGTCACAATGCTCGGTAACGAGTATTGGAAGCCTTTACCTTTTTTATATGTGATAATTTAGATTCACAAACATAAGCATCAGTCACAACGTTTCACAAGTAATACAAACTGTAGGCTACAATGTTAGTGCACATACAATCGCTTACAATGAATATGACTAAAATTCAGTAGTATGGTTAAAAATTACAACAGATGATTTTGTATACTGTGCTAATTTTCCTCTGTCAGCCTACTCAGCAGATGACTCTGACCTTCTGGCATGACATGTGGACCCATGTATGACTGCTCATCAGTATAGTTGCCGTAATGTGGTTCTTTCATGTGATCAATTGGCGATGGCACATTGCCACTCAAAGCACTGCTGGGTCTTGAACCTTTGTGGAATGCTCGAGCGAACTGATCGCTGCAATTCATGCACACATGTACAAACTGGTACACAACCGATACACTACAAGCAGAGATGTTAAACAATTAATTTTTTAATTGTGTTAATCGCGCAATTAATTATTTAATCGTGCGTCAATCACGGTTTTAACACACATTTCCTTTGTGTTGTGTTACAGGTGTAGGGGGTCAGACTCAAGACATGTCACACTGATTAAAGTTACAAAATTTACGAATTATGACAGTTAAGCTACCACATCACCTTATTGATTACAGATGACAACAGATTAAAATGAATGATGTCTCGGCATAGAAATCATATGGCATCAGCAGAACATAACACTGTAGAATAGTAAAATCAAACAAAATTTCGAGTAGTGCTGCAACTGGAAAATAAATGCTTGTTCATTATCTTGAAGTTTGTATTGAATCTTGCAACTGGTGTGACTAGTTTGCATTAAAAATTTTTAGTGGCATTAATTTTTTAATCGTGATTAATTCCTTAATGCATTAATGCGCGTGTTAATTCAACTGCTCTATCTACGAGCAAATCACTTTCATTCATTATCAATGTTCTGTATCGTGAAGGAAACCAGTTATTGCACTAATAACTCATAATCAAGGAGTCACGGGCAATTCTGGTGTCACACAGTGACTCAGACCTAGTTGCCTGTACACGTCTTCTAACAAGCAGTATATATTTGATACTAGCCAGACTACACTGCGGTTCCAAAAAAGCCAGACCCCTGTTACATCTTCAAACAGCTGCACATAATATGATCCAATGTCAATAATTTTTGGTTTAGAGAATCTTCAAATAAGTTAAACTGGCGAGTGTTGATGAAACTGGGTACCAGCTTTGTTTATTTCAATGGCAGTCATCTGCAGCACTAATTATTTCACTGTAGTTCTGGCACAGCACTGGCCAGACATCACAAACTATGGGCCAGTTGCACCACCAGCTCTGGCTAAATCATTACTTAAGTGTCCCTTGACGTAAGACACGTTGCACTAATGCCATTTAACCATTAGTCTTCACCAGGGGCTGAATTACTGAAAAAGCAGAGCCGGGGATAGACTGAGGCGTCGAGACCGAGACGCCCAAGGCGTCGAGAGGGTGGGGAA
>Ga0209780_1002048_pt1 | contig 13984 bp, 6 predicted proteins | sample WorMetexBAHAMAS2_FD_187384 | JGI IMG/M metagenome (GOLD analysis project Ga0209780, IMG submission 187384) | Marine gutless worms symbiont microbial communities from Max Planck institute for Marine Microbiology, Germany - Inanidrilus exumae... | ecosystem: Host-associated > Annelida > Digestive... | reverse complement strand
TTATGATTATAAATATATTTATTGCGATATAAAGTTGAGGACTGTGTCATGCTATCGATATTTAAAAGGAACTAGAAACTCATTACCACTCCAGTGTCTTCACAAGGCCAGTTAACTAGAAAACTAAAACTGGTAGTAATCTTAATGCATCACAGTATTTGTTGTGGTTTTAGTTGGTTAAGTAAGATGAGTCCGACGTCGTCAGCATCGTCAAACATCAATCGTCGAAGTGCTTCGGAGGTTGAGCTTACGCCGACTGTTGTAATCATCGCTGTCATTTTTATGTGTCTGATGCTCCTTGGGCTCTATTTCTTTTACCGGTACCTAGGTACGTGACATATTTCTGACAATAATTGAAGATCTGTGCTATGTACTTTTATCCATTCACACAAATCATAACATACCATTACATATCTACGCCTGTTTTTTGAACACTTTCATATTTGTTTTTTAAACACTTTCTTAATTTACCAGCACACACCATTTCAGTCAAGTTAGTCCGTCCCCATTTTGATTATCTCACTTCACTTCTTCCAGAAGAACCTTTGCGGATAAGTGGCACTGACTTTACGTCCCAAGTCATTTTGCGAGTGCTTTTATCGCGTTTTGTTCCAACAAGTTGTCTGCGTCAGTGTTGGCAAAGTGAAGTCTTTGTAGATCATTGTCAAAAAGCATGGTCATTCATTTACTATGTGAGACATTGTTTGGACCCACGTGTAGATTTGCGGCACAGAGGCCTTGACCAGTATTGTAGTGGTTCAGCGCACACCACATCCACCAAGGAAGGTTAAAACCAGGTTGCTGGATTGTAGGGTCCATCACATGTGATTGATTGACCACTGTAGCCGACTTCCAAGCTTCAAACCACAACGTTTTTGTCGAGTGGTACAGTATTGGTCCAAAGAGGATGTCGAGACATTAGACACTGAGGTGGGCAGGTTCCCACGCATCCTTGAAAGTCCTTGAAAGTACTTGATTTTTTTCCTCATAAATTCAAGGCCTTGAAAGTACTTGAAAAGAGGACAGGTGCTTGAAAGTCCTTAAATTTTATTACACAGGTCCTTGAAAGTCCTTGAATTCACCATGACGTAAATAGTTTGTAACTGAACATTGTTTCTTGTCTACATGGACTTTCAGTCTGCCAGGTATGTTGCCTGAATCAACATTTGCTAAGTAATATCATGTTTTATTACCTTATTACTGTACCATCGTCACATAAATAAACATTAAATATTGCTGTTCTACTGCTCATGCTGTAAACTTACATCGAGAATTAGTCCTGAAAATGAAATTTGAGCGTCATTGAAAGTCATTGAAAAGTCCTTGAATTTCAATATCAAAAGATAGTGGGAACCTGGGTGTGTGGTTGGTGGTAGCAGTAGCAACACCTCAATAGGAAATTATCTTTCATCAGTCTAACATTAGCTTAATGTTGATGTACTATATAAGGTGTCACTCTTGTCAGCTTGTTGTCTTGTAGTGGGATAGGATTCAGCGTATTATATGATGTTATTCGTGAAATGTTTAGTGTACGCAGTAATTGCACTGTTCATCGTTGCTGCAAGCCTGTCACTGCATGAGTGCATTACAGCACTGTTTCATCTTCTGCCCATTTCTGACCGCTACAAGTCAGTCTAATGTTTGTGGTTTTTCTGGTGTTATTAGTGACCACTTGTTGAGTGGTCCACAGAGCAGTCAGTCTGCTGTGTGTCTGTGTGTCTGGCCAATAATTTCTGAATAACATGACTTTTTGACCTAGATATTTGGCATGCTGGTTTACGTTGATACTGTCCAGGTCAGTTTCGGTGATGTACGCTGTGTCTCAAAAAAGTTCCCATCTTTAAACTCTCATTAGCTTTGTCAAATCTTGACCGATTTTCAAAACATACATACTGTTGCTCATGTGGGGCCTTTTGCGGGCCAATCGACTACCCAAAACTGCAGTATTTACTAATTTTCTAATTTCAAGTTTCGGGGGCTCCTGTTTCCGCCTGCTTCCCCGATCATGGCCAATTTTAGCATGTGATAGTGGACCGATGGTATGCTACACCATGCCAAATGCCGCACTCTAATGAAGCCAAAAATCACAAATTTAACCAATTTTGCAATTATGACGGAGCTCCTGTACCATCCCTCTTGACTGACCAGGGCCAAATATTTGTTGTTACCTTTTGTTTTTAATTAATTAATTGTATTGGTTTTAACGTGTACTGGCATCGAATAGCCTACTCTGTGCTGATGGTGCCAAATTTGGCATGCTAGAGTAGACCCAAGGTCTGCGCTTACATGGCGAATTTCATCTGAATTGCAGCCCTGTAGCGACTGCCAGCGCCTCTTATTGAGTTGTGTCTGCTGACTTTTTGCACCTTACAAATGTTTGTATCTGTGCCACTTTGGGTGGGGTGCTGTTTTCACCACCATTTGCTTGTTTTTTGTTTGTTAGCAGGATAACTCGGAAGGTCGTTGGTGCATTTTTGTGAAATTTTTGGAATAAGTACAGGGTGGTGCAGAATAAACCAGACTATTCGACCTTTCAACTTAGTTGACAAAAATTAGCATAAAATAACGCCTTTAACACTTGTAGCGCATAGACAAATAAAAAGACAGTGGTGATTAATATTCTATGTGATGTCATCGCTGACGTAGTAGATGTAAATATGAAAACGCGTCCATTAACAAGTGTCGATAGAGCATTAATTCGTGCGTTGCGAGTTTAAAAGAGGATGGGGAGTGTTTAGCGTAGACTTGAGCCCAGTGGACTATTCAATCTGGGGAGCACTTAACAGCTTGTTTACCATCGTCGTCGCATTCGAGGCGTTGAGCACCTGAAAGAAGTCCTGCAAACCTGCTGGGTGCAGATTGGTCAAGACGTTATCTATCATGTTATTGAACAGTTTCGCAAACGACTGTCGCTTGTTGCTGCAACCGGTGGAGACTGGAGGACACATTGAGCACCGCTTTAACTAATGTGTTTAGTGCTACACGTTCATTATCATTCTTATGTGTTTTCTTGTAGAAATGCAGAACTTGGACAACAAAAGTAAATAGTCCGGTTTATTCTGTACCACCCTGTAGATAGTGAACCAGCGGTCCAGACCATATGTTGGATATTTTGTCATATTTATAGGTTGTCCATTACTCAATGGATTTGAAAAGTTATGTAAACTTGGGAAAACCAGTGCAGTGTAAGAAAATTTAGGTCGTTGCAGAGGTACTTGCACTTCCAAGTGCCCGTAATTGTTATTCTTGTTGTTTCATTTTGTGTCAGTTGTGACAGCAACAATATGTCGTGTGATGTATTGATATTCTCGTTTATATTGCAGATGTCGTTTGCCAGCCTTTCAGCTGCCGTATTTGCGGCGAAGGCTGTATGTGGTCGACATCATATTTCTTTTTCTTTGTTTTGCTGTTGGAATATCTTGGTTTCTCTTTCGACATTATAGGTGGGCTTTCTGCTAATTTCAGTGAAAATACACTTTAACGATCAGTTTTTGTTTTGCTGGCCTGTTTTCTATGGCCGACCCATACAGTCTCCCGGTAGAAACCAGTGCAGGATTTGTGGAGTGTGATTTTTATAGACTCAGTTGTTGCAGCATGCCCTGTTAAGGCTAGAAAAAAGAGGGACCCTCAAGAGTAAGACCCATTCTGCTGGCTGACAAAGTGGTTTTATATGCAATGATTTTTATCAACCACATAAAGAACACTGGGTGCACGGTAGTGTTAGGCACGAGGCATGGGGAAGATGCAACCAACATTTCCCACTGTAGTTATATGTCACACAAAATGAACAATAAGTTACATTAATTTGCCCGACGTACTTTGTTTATGTCTTCTATTGGGTTACTTTATCTTTCGCTGACGTGAAAGTTATAGACGAGCTTGTAGACTAAACATCTCATGTCTGGCAACAGTAGATACGTTTTACAATTCTCAGTGACTTGGCATACTATCCTTTTACTGTTAGGTGCTTTTGATTGACAGTAGTTATTATTATACTGCCAGCTGTGATATCATCGTTGATGATGTATGTGTTTATGTGTCTTTAAGCAAAATATAGGATATCATTTAGCCTAAGACCAAAGACTTCTTAAAGCTTATTTTGTTTAAAATATAGGAAGTCATTTGGTCTAAGACTAACGTCTAAAGTCTACATGTTCAGTTATAATTTGCCTTTAAGTGCATTATGATCATTTTGTCAAAAACTGGACTGCTGAGATTTGTAATCTTCAGTCGTAACTTTATACTTAGTAAGTTTTGTTTCAGTCTAAGACCACATTTTAGCTTCAGTATATTTTGAATTAGTTAAGTTGTTTTGACATAAACTAAAGTCTGAGACTTTGGTTACAGTGATAGTAAATGTGAGCCATTGTCGTCCGTGTACCTTTTTCTTGCATCCAGTTACCTGATTGCCCATCTGTTGAGTTGCAGTTTGTGCAAGCTCTGATATTTATGTCAGCTGTAACAGTCACTGTGGGTTTTCTGGTTTCAGCTTTGCATGGATCCTGCAGGATTTCCTTGGAGTAGTTTTTTGTATCCGGATGATGAAGACAATACAATTGCCACATCTCAAGGTCTTTACGACGTTCTTGGCAGCAAGTAGTTTGTATTGTGTATTTTATGTGTCTTATTTATTGCTGACCCGCTAAACGGGCCAGTATTGTTTTGCTCGCTGGTGTCTGTCGTCGTCTGTAACGCTGCCGGCAGGTGGGCCAGGCACGTGTCAGTCGGCTGCTGCCGGGCCGGGGGCATGGGCGGCCGGACGGCCGACACTGCATGGCGGGCCAGTATGGTTACGTCCCGTTAGGGTGACACCTTTGTGGTTAATGTTTATTATTTGACATATTTGCATGGTTACTGACGTCGGAGTGCTGGCATAATGGTAGCATAATGGTACCATTAGTAATTGGTGACTCAAGAAAGGTTGAGTGATTTTTGCTTTGGTGTCAGTGCTTCAAATTCCTCTCCAGTGCTTGATTCTAGATTTGCATCTCACCCGTAAATAGTACCTGTGCCAGTTAACCCCACGGGTAATATTTTGGAACAAGTGGAGGAAGACTATCAAATGGACAACTGTTTAACCCAGGTTTGCCTGGAAGTGACCATTAAAATGCCATGGTTTGTGTGTGTGGCTGTGTTTTAAATTGCATTTGAAAATACCCGGCAGTGCTAGACATCATGAGGGGCATGAACTAGAAGAAGCTAGCGGTCACAATAGTTCAAAGACCCATGCTGTCGACGTTTTTGTGACACGTGACCTTTGACCTTTTGACTCCAAAATAAATGGTTTTCCAGGACTCATCGTGGAACATATCTGTGTCAAGTTTGGTAATCCTAGCTGCGTCGTTTTTTGAGACATCATGTCGCAAAACTGACGGATGTAAAAGCCCTACCCTTTGATTGCCATCTGTGTGGGTAAAGATAAGCCAAGTAAAAAAGTGGAGTAGTTGATATAATTCAGATTAATTACGTAACAATCTGTGTCGCCACTGATCCCAGACTTTTTGAAAAGAATTTGAGAAGTTGTTATTATAGTGTATGGTTTAATTAGTTTTTAATCTGTTTGTATGTATTTTGGACACTTGTAATGCCTGGCCAGTCGGGCTATCTCGGGCTATGTAGGCTGGGCACGAAAGACATTTTAATATGTAATGTAATATGTAATAGGTAGCTTCTCTCAGAGTTATCTGCCATATCTGGCTCAACATAGGGCAGCTTCATTGATCAAGAACAACATGCAAGCTATCATTAGTATTAATAATTCTTTGGTTGTCCTCTTCTTCTCTGGCCTTGTGCTGTCTGCTGTAGTGCTTGTTATACTGGTAAAGTTGAATTTGTAATGTCTTGGTTGTAGTCTTGCACGGTGCTGTTGATACTTCTCTTCTTGTATGACATATTCTTCGTCTTCATCACGCCACTCTTAACCAAGGTATGTTTGGCCATGGATTGAGTGACTACAGTGTGAACTAGAAGAAGCCGGCACTCACAAGAGTGTAAAAACCCACGCCTCATGACCTTGACCTTTTGACCCCAAAATAAATGGGTTTCCATGACTCATGGTTGAAAATTTCTGTGTCAAGTTTGGTGGTCCTAGCTGCATCGGTTTTTGAGATATCATGCGGAAAACAAACAAAATATACTATCACTTATCGTATCTTGTACAGACAGACAGACAAACACCGCTGAAAACTCTACCCCTGCCACTACCGTTGGTGTGGGTGAAACCTATTTCTCTGGGTGTAGTTTTTAAGAAATGGCCATGTGAAGATATTGGGAGACTGAACTAACCTGCAACGTGTGCACGGTGGTTATTAACAAGGGCATCACCCCAGTAGATGACCCTGAAGGTGTTCCACATTAGCCTATTAAATTAATGCTAGAGCATGATCTTGGTATCTTGGTCTCTATACTCACATATTCTTCAGCCAAAAATATGATCTTGGTAATGAGGCTTATGATCACCCTATGAGCAAAGCTCTAAATAGCTTTTATTTTTGAACAAACTGATTGGGTGAAGCAGACAGACTGTCAGTATCTCCACTGCAATAGGCAGTTTGCTATTTCACTACCATGTGTACTATTCAAATTTTTTATATAGAATTTTGAGTATTACAGTTGTCTGGAAAACCTGGAATGTCACAGAATTAACAGCTGTCAGGCAATGGTTGGTGAAAATCTTAATAGGTAAAACTGTTTATTGCTGAATTCACACTTGGGGTTACACCAATGTCTAGTCGACTGTTGCTGGCCTTGTCCTGTGAACATGTATTATAGAATGTGCACTGACGTTTGTAATGTACTGTTAGCACTGACAATAGTGGTAAAGAATTTGGACAAAATGCTACATTGTCAACTTGTTGCCCTCCTGGCTGCACATGGACTCCTCTGACCTTGATCCCCATCTAATCCATAGGCCCACATGAGTCAGCTCCCCAAATGGCTAATTGATCATTTCAGTCGTTTTTTTTGCATACACTGCATCAAAGACTGTGAGTGCTTTTTAGCGGACAAGACAGTCCCCAAAAATTTTGCCCCTTCCCTTTTGCAATCTGTATCATTGGCCATCCTTAACGTGGTGGAGCTAAATCTTCACGTGAGACCCTGTTCCCGATATAGCCTATTTTTGTGTTGAAAACTTGAAAGGGGACGTTAATCTGCCAACCAACCAATTAACCTGACGGTGCTTTTTCTTAGTATGTGTCCATTTGTTTTTTGTGCTGTAAGAAATATTCTTCCATGGAACTTATACTAACTTAACCCGTGTATGGTTGAAGCTGATGTCCATGTTTGTGTTTGTGTGCGCCTTTAGGATGGTCGTAGCATAATGATTGATGTAGCCACAGGCGGCAAGACTGGCTCTGGAGAAGCGGTCTGTATTTTTGCAATTTGCTTGAATAGTAGGTTGATAGTGAATGTTTAGTAAATGTTTACTGATTTCTAACGTAACTAGAATGCCGTCACTCGAGGTTGTACCGACCACTTTAGCAATATTTTAGTGGACCAGAAAATTACATAGCTGCTGTTAATTATTTACTGTTTTAAATTTAGGTCTGCTTTTTCTATGTCCTTTCTGGCTGCAAACAGTGTCAGGCATTGAATGAAACTCCAACCAGTGGCTTGCCCTCCTCATTTCTTCGTGTATTGCGAGATTCCTGAATGAAGGAGCTCATTGGCTGTTAGCAGAATTATTTTAACGCTGCAGATCAGTTTTCGTGAAATTTTAGGAAGAAGTAGGCCTTGATACAGTGAACAGTAGATTAAATTTTGGGGCAATCTCTGTGCATTTGTGTGCATGCACTTGTAATTCAATTTGGCTGGGGCTACTGATGCAGTATATACATTGTGACTTTGTCTATTATTAGTCAGCCTCGGTGGAGGTGTGCAGTCTCTGAATGCTTTCTTGCAATGGTTAAATTTATCTAGTTAGCTTCGCATATTTTGTAAAACTGTAGACTGATCAGTGAGATAGTGAGAGGTTAGAATTTGCTTTAAGTACTAATTAGGTCTGACTATTTTCCGTGGCAAAAGCGACAAACCAACCGCATCAACACACTGAAACTGTTGTTTATTTTGCGTGATAACATGAAATGTTGGTTGTGTTTTTCTCCATTCTTGAAACTGTTGGTTGGGTGATGGGAGGGGCAAGTGTTTCAGTTTGGGAGACTGAACCCAATCTGAAGCAACATCTGAAGGCTGGTTAAATAACAAGAGCACAGCTAGTGTTAAGATGACTGACTGGTGAAGCTTATGTATTTGAAAATCTTCACAGTCCAACACATGAATCTGGACTGCCATACAATTCAAAGTAGTTGTCCTCTGTTGTAACCAGCTTCATCCATTTAGGTATTCACACTAAAGTCACACGTGGACATGTACACAGCTCACAGCATAAGGTAAACCATTGCCAACTATGGTAAGCTAAAAACTGAATGTGTGTTCATGTTAGCTGCCGTTGGTGCTACTAGTTCCCAGACTCCTCACGTCAGACTCTTCAGTCTGTCTTTTGCCATACTCACTACTTGGCTTCGGCGACATCCTTGTACCTGGTAAGTATATTGGTGAAAGGTCGTAAGTGGGTTTACAAGAAACGGGGATATTTGCAAAAAAAACGTGTTTTCGGTATAGATCCCAGTATATTTTCTTGAAAGTTATTTGAAATATTAATGAAATTAGGAATGAATTTACATGTGGCAGTAATAAACGAAACATACGCTGGTTGTTAAATTGATGTTTTAAAAAACGAAAATGTTCATCCTGTTACCGCATTACGTGCTGCCCAATACCTGATGCGTTTAAATGTCGTATTATTATTACACAATGAAACTATTCAATAAACAAAATGATTAATATGTAGCTCTTACACTATAAATCGGCCAACATTGCTTTTATTATTCACTGAAACATTTAGCAATCAAGTATGATTTACGACCACACCTCCATGTTGGATACCATAAAATGTTCAGTTTGTGGAAAGGTCATAACTAAGTGACATAATGGATTTATGGCCTTTCATAACGACAAGCATTAGCAATATACCAAAAATGCAAAAAGGTCGTGGTGCTTTTCTGCACTTTTCACTAACCAACTGCAACATAATGTTAGTAAGCTATATACACCAAAATGTATCTAATGGTGTGCCCTATGATGCTGTGTTGTTAACTCAATAACCCTGACTTACGACTTTTCACCGATACAGGTACAAAGTAACAGTTTGCATTTTCTCTTGTTTGTTCCGTTTTTTTTTTTAAATTTTATGTTAATTGTCCATTTTTGGAAAGAAGTAGATGATGATGATTCTAAGAATTTTTAAAAGCAGTGTTTTGTATTCAATTGAGAACGTTAATAAATGATAAACTTGCTAATTAAAGTTAGCACAAGCTAGTAAAGCTACCCAGAAATTGATGTTTTGTTTTTGCAAAGTTTAATTGCATTTTTTCCAAAACCACGAAAAGTGAGTTAGCATGTTTTTTGCACTAGTCTTCAGTTGCTTTCTTTAATGAATCTAACATGTGCTGATGGTACATGAATATAACTGCAGTATGAGTTTGTTGATATTTTTTGTAACTTTTGAGTCAAGTTTATTGGATAAACAAACAGTAATTACGGCGTCGATTATATACACATAAGAGCTGCGTAAACTGATATGTAATTGACATGTTAAGGCGATGTTTTCTTACGTGCTGACAGCTGACATGTTGCAACTGCAACAAAGTTATTTCATTATCTGTACACGGATTTTTTCAGAAACTTTGACAAAATGGGCCTGCAGTAGATTAACTATTGAGCATTTTTTAATCATTACTAGCCATAGTAAATACACATTGCAGGTAATGTTGTTATAATTCTACAACAAAATTTGTCGTAATTTGAAGACCTGGCCATGATTTCTCATTTTTTCCATCTCATTTTCCGTTTGTCCATGTTTGTATTTTTATCTTATTATTTTGTCTCCAGCCTTCACTCTTAGTGTAATAGAATATCATAACATGTGGTCAGAAGTTGTGTTACATATATATACGAGTTCTGTTGATGCATATGCACTTGATGTACAACGGCCAGCTTTTTTGTATGTTAGGATTGTTGGTGTCATTCTGCTGTGGCTTCGGCTTTCAAGTTAAAGCTCGATATGTCTACTTGGTGTCAACCATAGTCGGTCAGTTGCATTTTCTCTGACTGTTAAATGTTTTTATTCAGTAGTGTATTGTATGATGCTTGTGAAAAATCACAAGATTTTTCCATGAAGTTGACTTTATTGTGCGTGTTTATATAGCTAGACCAGCAGATCTTCTGCTGTTATTATCCACACATGCTGATAGATGTGGATATATCGGTTACTGTTTTTTTTTGTGTGTGTGTGTGTCTTCGTATGGTTACGGATTTCTCCGCTGAGGATACAGCTAGTGGCGTCACATTTTGCTTGGCAGTTCACTAGCGTCCAAGGCAGGTAATGTCACATTTTTGTGAACTTTGCTCCCTCAGAAGTCCAGAATCGGACGAATCGGCCAGCGTGATAATTTTTCTTCATTTTTCACCTCTATTGGCTGTGAACAGTGAACAGCCTGTTCTGTGTCAATGAGCTATGGCGCTTCTGCTCAATTTACCATTTCTTTCGTACCTGCGTTGTTGTGGTGCAATTTATGAAGAATAACTGTAGTGTAGAATTAATTTATTTGTGCTTAAACCATGATGGTGGTATGTCTCTGTTGCAGCATACGGTGGGGGCCTGTTGGTGACCTTTGGGGCTCTTGCTATTATGGGCAGTGGTCAGCCGGTGTTGCTCTACATTGTCCCACTGACACTCGGCACAACTGTTGTTATTGGCTGCATACGTAAGGAACTTCGGCAGCTGTGGATCGGAGAACCTGTGAGTGTTCATTGCTATGTACTCATATTCTCTGCTTTCTCTGTACAGGCTTCGGAAATGTAATGCACCCTGATTAATTCATTTGTTGATTCCAGCACTGTATAAATTGTTTACTTACTTACTTCCTTACTTATTTACTTCCTTAAGAATAGGTCCATTCTGTCAGCAGGCTGGAGTTCGTAAGAGGTGGCCAAAACTGGCTGTCGTTTCTTTGTGTGTTTATTCATGTTACTATAACTTATATTTTGTTATAGATGCATGTTTGCATTTGTATTAGATTCAGTTTTTGAGTACTAAGCCTGCCAAGAGATTGGCTGGAAAGAACGTCTACCCAGTGTGAACCTAAACCATCTGACGTGGTAGATGTGTATGAAATTTTGAAATTATTAGCTTTTAGTATAGAGTATAGAATAGTTTCCTGTTTTGGCATGTGACATGTAAAAACTTCTTCAGGAGCAGCTCGCTATCGCAGGTAAACGTGAAAATGGCTGTTTCAGTGCTCGTTTTTCTGTACAGGTACATTTGTGTTTGTATGTATACAGGTGCATCTGGATGCTGAGCCGTCATGTTCAGTGCCCGTGCCTGTACCCACCAATGTGGCAGATCGGAAACTTGCCGAGCGAGAGTCACCGGCTTCAGCTGACGAGGAACAGCATCTTATTAACGGATAACACACGTTGTGCATCCTAGTGATTTGTGGTTTTTCCTCGTTCAAGTGCTCGCACATGCCTGCCAGGTCCTGCCTGTACTGTGGCAGTTTTCCTGGAACACCGGGACAAAATTAAATTTAAATATGCTAGGTTCAGTTTGTGTTAGACTGGCCTTCTGTTGTAATGTGACACCAGTTTGGGCTGCGTCCCCAAAGGTGAAATGGTGGGATGACTGAAGCAGGTTTTTGAAGGCTGCATGTTCTCGCTGTTGGTACCAGTCAAAGCACCGAAGAGAACATTTGCCATTACAGTTCAGCGAATGAGGCACATAAAGATTAATGAACTTCCTGAACTTGTTGAGTTTGTCTGGTAAAGTCCTGTTTACTGCAGTTATTTTTGGTTACAGAAATTCTCATTAACTTGTTAAATCCCATCCCTTATTGCACACGTGTGAATGTACTGATTCATAATGTTAGTATTTTTGTCAGTCAGATGCACAATCGGTATCGCGTAAAAAGTAAAGTGTATAGCAGCAGAAATTCTGCCACATTACTATGGGAAACTCGCATGCCATATGGGATCACACAGTGTTACTTGCCACCCGACAGAGGTGAGAATCACGCCTTTACCCCCAGCCGAAGCAGGTACTCGATTTAGCGACCCCGGTGGAATGCAATTCTGAGTTGACCTATGTTACATGAAAGCGGACCGGCAGGGAATTGAGCCGCGACCTGTCAGTCGCAAGTCCAACGCCTTACCGCTGAGCCACCACGCAAACCGGACTGTTGTGATTATTGTTATGGCTAATGTTTATATCAATGTAGTCATTCTACAGATAATGCACGCCTGTTACAGTAAGTGTGCTATTCAACTATTATGCCCCAAGGTGTCAACACGAGGGCAAAGCCAGAGTGTTGACACTTCAACCGAGGGACATCATATTTATTATTATTATTATTATTATTATTATTACAAAATTTGTAAAGCGCACAAATTCAAGCATGCTCGAGTCGGAGGCGCTGGTGTTGTTGGGTGGGGAAATGGACTAGCCGGGGATGGTAAATAAATGAGTTTTGAGATGACGTATATTGAATGTCGCATGAACATGTGTTCCATCTGTTTTGGCATATGACTACTAAAATTAAGACATTAATTTGGAAAAAAAATTATCTAAGCAGTATCAGTAAACTTGTGAGGTCATATGTTGTCCATTACAAAGCAATGTCATTGCGTGTGCCAATAAACGCAACTTCATGCTACACCATTTGCTGGCTATCGCCTAATGTACAACATCTGAACTGGAAACATTTGAAGTAAAAATTTGTACTTCATTTCGGACACTAGTCTAATTTGTTTATTTAAATGGTTTAGTAATTTATTCAACTGTTATTTGTCTGTCTTTCCAATTCTCCGAGTTTGACTTTTGGATTTTTATTCGGCTCGAAGCTAGGCTTCAACCGAATATTGGATGCACTTTATGGCGCGTTTTGGCGGTGTTCACGCGTTTCACTATAACTCCGCCGAAAGTGAACCGATTTAGATAACATTTGGAGCACTCTGAATACATCGTCGGGCACTGGCCCTGGCAGATTTTGGACGCGATCCGCGCAGTAGCGACAGCTGGAGAGACAGGTGAATTTTTTGTAAGGTAAATAATGCACGATTTCACTGATTTCCGTCTGCCAAATTTCTAGAAATTTGAAATCAACACGTTGATCGGTGAGGCGACTATTTCGACAGTACTCGCAAACTAAATTAAAGCAGGAACTGAGAAATTTGACGATTAATGGGGAGAAATTACGGAAACAAACCACGCAGTTGTCGGTGTTACTATGGTAACGTTGTACGTCGCCGAATAAAGAAATATGTATTGATGGATGTAGAAAGGCGTTATTTAGCGTTGGGACTTGGGTTAAGGAGGTATATAGAGTTAACGGTATGTTTGCACACCGCGGGTGAAGTCTGAGATCTGCGATTTCCTTGTTTCAGTTTATGTTAATTAAGTTAGGCATCTGGTCACGCCTACTTACACAGTCGCACGGATAGTCGAACACTTTGAGCCGAATACTGTATTGTGGACATTCCATACAATACAGCCATCTAGTTCATTATTATTGTTATTATTAACTGCTAGCGAAATACTTAGATTTCGTCATCATAAATCTACTGCTGTGAACATAAATGTGGGTTTCGCTGCAACTGTGGAGTGTAGAAACAAAAACGATTTTCACAGCAAAGAACATAAAAAGATATATCATCATTTATTACACAGAAATGCAGACTAAATCAATACACCACAACAATAAAAGCAGACAACAATTTAAAATTTAATAATGAGTTTAAAATCTGCCAACTAGAATAAGGCAAATTTGCCGCTTTCTTTGGACGTCCAGAAGCTGAAAGGCTTTCGGCTTCAGGGGGGCTTCGCCCCCTGACCCCCTGACCAGGGGCTCTGCCTCTGGACCCCGCTGGG
>Ga0209780_1002047_pt1 | contig 13985 bp, 8 predicted proteins | sample WorMetexBAHAMAS2_FD_187384 | JGI IMG/M metagenome (GOLD analysis project Ga0209780, IMG submission 187384) | Marine gutless worms symbiont microbial communities from Max Planck institute for Marine Microbiology, Germany - Inanidrilus exumae... | ecosystem: Host-associated > Annelida > Digestive... | reverse complement strand
CCACAAGCGCGAGTTCGACCCGGTGAAGCGACGCAAGGACGACAAGCTGCGTTGTGACGTCTGCGGAGAGTCGTTCCGTGAGCGACACCACCTCACACGGCACATGACGTCACATTCGTGACGTCACGCGACCACCCACCCGCCCGCGCCTCGGCCACACCCGCCGAATTAACTTCCGCTCACCCTGCTCGTCACTGTTCGCGTAATAAATGTTGTTTTTTCCTTTGAAATCAATTCGAAACAGTGTATCGCAAGGAATTAGACTAAACGACGCCGTTTCCAAGTGACACTGGGACGCATCTGTGTATTGTTTGCCGATGGATCATACTTTCATATGTATGAGTATTCATGTGCACCCTAGAAAGCATTTGCGGTCCTCACTTTCAGCTGAAGTTAGAGAACCTTGCCTGATGGCTTCATAACTCTGGCCTCCGCAAAAACCAACTTTCTTGCTCACTTTTCCCGCTATTCTGGGAAATCGTCTTTATCTCTGCTACCTGTTAGCGGTGACAAAACTTTTCTTCCGGTAGTCTGCCACTGCTAGTATGTGCTTTCCGTAGTAGAAAACTAGCAGTAAAGTATGTGAGTATTATGACAGATCAGTGACGTGTTCGCGATCCATTGTTTCCGTCTGTACAATCGTCAGCTTACTTAACTTCCTCATTGTATACGTTATACCCAGTTTTCATCACCAGATTACAGATGCAAAACTGGATTTAAGCAATAGTGAACATCAACTGTTGTACGCATGAATTATTATGCTGGGCACATGTATAGCGGAATGCATAATGGCGTCCGTCCGTCTGACCGCCTGTCTGTCTGTCCTGTCAGCATACTCACCGCAACTCACCACGGGGCAGCATGTGACGCGGCCAGCGTATACTTCGGCCTGACAACAAGGAGGACCGACATATTTGTTGACTGTTATATTTCTTGGGCTCTGGGGTCCACCATGTATTTAGGGCCCGATATGAGGGTCCGTGGCGTGTAAAAGGTTGAAAAACTACGCTGTAATTAAGTTAATATTGTTATTGGTTGCTAGTGAAAACCCGCTAGTCCGCTGTGGTAGCCCTCATACCAAACAAATCAATTCAATCCGTTTAGCCGCAATACACCAACGTTTCAGACACACAACGTCACAACCCATTGCATAAACGAACCGCGGTAACCGCGGTAACCGCGGTCGGCTAAAACCGTGTTACGAGATTGAGACCTTTCACAGCTCGCGAGAATTTTGCAATGGCGTTTAGCTAATGCTTACGGAGAAGTACGTGGAGTTGTTGTTTGTTTTACGTTGTACAGTACAGCTGTTGTTCGCTTTGTTACGAGCGGACTTTATTTGCTGTTTGAAAGACGATTCGCGGGCGCTATTTATGTTGATAGAATTAATGTAGCCTATACTTAAAGCGTGCTGTAAACGGTTTTGGTCGAAAGTGATGAACAATCGCTTTATGCAGTAGCATAATTTATTTACATTACTTGCATGTTTTCTTTCTGACATTGTTGCGGCCATGGTGCAATGCAATAACATTCCAACGTATAATATAGTGTACGTGCACGTTAGTCGTGGTGGAATCCGATGTAATCTGGGCGGCTTTGTGGGCCTATATTTTTAAAATATTACAAAATCCTACTCTGCTGTGTAAACTACAGCAATGCAGCAGTTCTTCAAAGTAAACAAGTGTACAAAATAATTTGGCAAAAGGCCGCATCGCCGGTATGTCACCGCTCGTGCCAGCGCAAGGATTCGTCCAATCTTGACTCCCATCTAATACATGGTTCCTTGGACCCACAAAATAGCCTCAAACGACATCTCGATCAGTTCAGCCGTTTTTTGCACAGCACTACCGTATCCACACAGACAGACACGTATAGATACACAAACCACGCTACGTGCGACATCTGTAGAAATAGGCCGCATCCACTGCGTGCAAGCGATGCGGCCTAATCTGAAATAACTTCGACCAAATGATCAGAGAATTTTGACGACAGGCCGCATCGTTGGGACAGATTTGTTACGGGGGAAAGTTAATGTGATACCGGCCAGTCGAGAGCATTGAAGTTGGCTGCAGCAGTCACGCTGATACCGTTATTGATTTTTGCTGCATACACCGCAGCAATGATTCACAATGCTTTTCAGTGGACCGGATAACCCCCAAAATTGCCCCCTCCCCTTTGGGATCTGGGCCCCATTTGATAATGGTTCCATGGGCCCACCCGAGTCTACATTCCAATCGGCATCTCGATCGGTGCAGCCGTTTTTGCGGGACTCACGAACGTGCCCGACAGACAGACAGACAGACAGACAGACAGACAGACAGACAGACCGTGCTACTCCGTCTGTAGCATCATGCCGCATCTAGCAGCTATTGCTGTGATGCGACCCAAAATATGCGTGATATCTATTGCCGACGTCATGGGTTGCTGATGTGTAGGACTTCGTTAAATTTTCCTCAAATGATCGCGTGTCACTTTAGCGTCGAGTAAACGTGGATGAAGAGCCAAGTAAGAAGAAAAAGGTCGTGAAAAATTCTGTTATTTTTGCACAATTTTAGAATGAGAGTAGAAAGAGTAGTTTCGCCTTCCAGCTTTTATCCTGGCGGGGCGATCGCCCATCTTTGTCCTATGTTCCGCCGCTTCTGGTATGTGTGCGATAAGACGTCGTTACGTACAAAATTTGTCGTTTTTACACATCGAACAGAGCACGTGTGGAAGGAACTATGTGACGTAGTAAGAAGCAATTAAAATGTTAGAATTCGTTGCACATTTACTGCCAAGCCAATCGTTCATTTTCGCCTATCCTATCCTGGCGTGGCGAAGAGACGCGATGAGTCGAAAGAACAAGTTTTTCGACCGAATGCGTCTCAGACGTCTCCACAGAGACCACGTTTGTTCACAACAATACCGAAATTACATGTAAATGTCGCGTTATTGCCAGCAAGCGACACCGTCAGGGACGTTAATCCGACATAGGCTACGGCAAGTCGAGGGTGGGTCGGTGCGTTGGCATCCGGGTCTGTCAGTCGATGGCGTCGCCCGGTGTGCTGTGCGGGCTGCTAAAAGCCGGGCGTGTGATTTATTCGCTGCAAGGCGGCAATAAGAGTTCCTGGCACCGCCCCTTCCTGCAACGACCCTTCACTGCACTGGAATTACTGTCTGCCGACTCAACGCACCAATGACCATTACGGCCGTCGCCGACGTTTCTCTGGGTGATGCCTGCCATGAGCGAAACTCTTCGTCTCGTAAGATCTCGCACCGCCTAAAATGGAAGACCTAGAATTCTAACTTCAAGTGTAGCTAACAGTCCGATGAGACATTTAACGGCAGCGGATATCGGACACAGCCGCTTTTTACTTTAGACTACAGTAACAACGCCTCTAAATTTGAAGTGACTAATTTCACTCATTCCAAAATTTTGAAATGGGTCACATGATGCGGATTACCCCACCCCCACTTAGGGATGGTTTGTCATCTATTGGCTAACAGTTGCTATGATCAATGCAAATACCGAATTTGAAGTCCCTATGCCCACCGGTTGAAAAGATATGAAAAGCGACAAAAAAGCAGTAAATGGGGTGGTTTGGGCCACTGGGGTACTCCAGCTACCGAAGACTCGGGCAGAATGAGCACCGAATTATCTGAGTTAACTCGAAGATCAAACTATTGAAGTTAAACTACAAACGCTTCCGTGTCACGAAGGCGACACGTAAATCCTTGTAACACTGATGATCGACACTCTGTTGTGACACGCTCTGTCATAACGGTAAACCGCTAACAGGTGCGTGGTTAACAACTTTCTGGATCACTGCCAATGGTTTACAATGTATAGTTTTGTGGAAATTATATTACAGATCGGATCCTATTATTTAAAAAATCGACAATATTTCGTCAGTACCCCACCGACAAGTAGTTATGTAGTTGTAATTGCCGAGTACATTTTATGACGCACGGCAGACACAAGACTTCGCTGTATTCAGTGCAGTCGTCTGAATTCTCCGCTGGCAGCTCTCGGAATCACGTCGCCGAAAGTTGCTGCGTTTGCCGAATGCCTAAAGACTTCCTTATTTTCTTGCCCGGACTAGGTCATTTGAGGACTTTTTATTTTACGCTATACAAATGTCCACTTCATTATTATTATCCACGCCGACGCCGGCAGTCGCGGGAAAGGTTTTTTTTTACCTCGATTTGTTTGTGTCTTGTCTTTTTCCCCACGATATCTCAAACTTTTACGGAGCTAACATGACTAAACTTGACATAGAAATGTTCCACGATTAGTCCTGGAAATCCATTTATTTTTGATCAAAAGGTCAAACTTCAAGGTCACGAGTCACAAAAAAAAACATCGCGGGCGTGGGTTTTGCACTCTTGTGAGCGCTGGCTTCTTCTAGTTATATTATTATTAGGCCTAATAATAATAATATCATTATTATTCGAACATGTAAGGCGTCGGATTGGCGATCGAGAGGAGCCGCATGTTTCAATCTAGGACGTGGATAAGCTGTCTACTCATTTGAACCTGAAGTTACGACTGTTTGGCTTATATTTTGGCTCAAAAATACGCGCGTGAGACCCGCACGTGTGAACACGAACCAGTTTCAGGCCGGCAAAGAGTAGCAAACTGAGTCGTCTGCGTGGCTAGCTAGCCTATCATGTCTGGAACAGCCTCGCGGCAGCCGGCACAGCACACCCGGTGAGTTCACTCCTGCGTTCGCCGGGCGTCTAAGGACTCGTTAAGCCGGCCATTCTTCACAAGTACCGGGCCGGGCCCGTTCGGGCCGGTCATCAGGCCGCCCCGGCTCCTCCGTACGCCGCCTCCGTCGACGATTGAAAAAGCAATAACGACCGGAGTTCTTGACAATATGTTAGAAGCATATTTCGCCGCACGAGCTCCCCAGACGACCATATATTAGCGGGAACTGGCCGGCAGTAGAGACCGCGGGCGACTGACCACAGACAGTCCAAGTACTGACCACTGCCCGTCGACAATCAGTTGTGTTTGTGAGTGCGTCTTCCCGCAGCAGTATTTCTGATCGAACAGTTTGCCACCATGCAGCCGCGCCCGACTACAGTCCGTCACTGGACGCTTTCAAACTCAAACTCAAAACTCATCTGTTCAGACAACGACGAACGTCATCCGGCACAGCTGTTGCGTTTCTGTGATTTTGACTTACTTACTTATATATAGTCAAGTCTCCCTGGACAATCGCCCGATAGTTTCTCGCCCGGAACACTCATGTTCCACATCCAAACAGTCACATTGTGTTACTGCTTGGCGCATCGTGACTATTTTGCTTATTGCGCCTCAGAAATATTCTTACCGGCTAACTATAACTAATAAGGGCGGCGCATTTCATAAAACAAATTAGAAAAGAAACAATTATATAGGCCTATGCACAAGGAAATGCAACACATATGATACAAAGTATTGGTTTACGTCTACAGGAGTTATCAAAGGTCGTGACATTTTGTTACGTCTCTACCGTTCTTCTGCGTCATCATCACTGCTGCAGTTCCGCTGCGACATGAAGACGGCACTGTTCCAGTCGTCATACTCTTCAACATAGTGTTTCAGCTGTGTGACAGACTGTAACTTTAATATTGTAAGGTGCCCCTGTAACGGACTCTGTCTCGTGAAGTGTCACCTTAATCTTCACATTGACATTACATTACATTCTTTCTTCCTCTTCTCTAACCATTCCTTTTCACATCATTCCCCTTCCCTTCACCCCTTTCACTCGTCTATACCCTTCCTTTCATCCGCTTACATCCCCTTTAATCGTCCACTTCCCTGTTTTTCTCCCTTCCGTGCCCTCACCCTGGACCCTTCAGCATTTTGTCGTCTCTTTGTCTCAACCCGCCACACCCCAATCTTTGCCACAATAGTGAATTTTCTGTTAGCACTCAAACACACGCATATTTGTGATTTGTGGTCTGGTAGTGTGATGGCTATGGCGTTGGACTCGCGACTCGGAGGTAGCGGGTGCGAATCTCGGCCGTTCCGCTTTCAGGTAACAACTTTAGGCAGGTCATTCAAACATACGTACGCCTGTTACCAAGCAGTATAATTTGCCAATTGGTGCCGGCCGAAGGACGGATATGCCCTACCACGGCGAAGGTAATTGTGGCTCTATCGTCGCACGGGTGATGCATCACTGACTTAAGTGGTTTACCCACTTACGGACAATACACTCCTCTATGACATCCTTTGTCCTTCACCTTTACTCGAGCCCATGGTCGAACATCTTCGGACTCATATGCTAGACCCGGGAGTCGAGCTGCTGCTGAAACGGTGTTGTGTCCGGCACCGTTCATCACGCGAGTCCGGCGGGCCTATAGTGACTGAACTGGACTCGGTCGACCGGAGCCGATCCGAAGCAGATCGCCGTCGGCCACGCCACGATGGATTCCGGGCCGAGGCCGCCGCCGTTCTGACAGGCCCGGGGTGAGATGGCGGAAAATTACCATCCGGTCGACGGACGCTCGCTAAGAGTACATTCACCTCCTCGCCTCAAACACAACCGTCCTCGTCAAACTAGAGTGCCCTCGCTCGAGGTCGCACCGACCACTTTAGCGCGGCAGCCCACGAGTCTGAGTTCGAAAAGTACAGTAAAGTAAACAGCGTAATTATAGCAGTTAGCAACAACGTAGCCTCACCGCTATGCCATATGGAATCACGCAGTGTTACCTGCCACCCGGCAGAGGTGTGAATCCCGCCTTTACCCCCAGCCGAAGCAGGTACTCGATTTAGCTACCCCGGAAGGATGCAGGGCTGAGTTGACCTATGTTACGTAAAAGAGGACAGGATGGGAATTGAACCAGCGACCTGTCAATCGCAAGTCCAACGCCCTACCCAGCGCCATCGCGCAACACAATAATACAGTTCTGCAGATCTTTTCGTTGCCTTGCACTCTTGCCGTTACAATACGGAACGGATTACATTTGACACAAGGCTTTCTACTCTCACAGATACATGTGCCTTCAAGCGTCGTCTAAAAGAACCCACCCTTTCACAAAGACTATCCACGTGACCAGTGCTACCGACCAGCGGCTACCGATGCTTCCGATTCAGTTTGACTGCTGATTTCGTGCGCTTATAAACGTTCTATTATTATTGTCCCCGGTTCTACGCCGTGGAACTCAACCGCTAAGCAATCCTTCCGTTCTTTCTCTTTTTCATTAGATCAATAATCTCAGAGACGAGCCAGTAGATGTTCGGCCCACCGATGCTACTTTTTGACGCCAGTCTATTTTGGGACCCTCTCCAATTTTACAGGGGCAAAATCCCTAAAAATTTCATACAGAACCTCAATAACGACTTAGCACAGCCAAACACAAAACTACATCACAAATCGAAAATCCGCTCGTTGGGGGTGGGCTCTCCCTAGCTTTCGTGGGTCAAAAATCGCCCGCGTTATTATTATTTTTGCTATTATTATTATTATTATGGTTATCATTATCACGAAAAAGATGATTTTGTTGACGAAAGTGTTTAAGTGTTATTGTGCGGGAAGTTGAGTATGGTCCTCTGAGGGGGGCGAATGTCCGCGGTTGTGACGACCACGACGGTCGGACGTGCGGCATAGCGTGGAAGCGTGATGAAGATGTTGTCACGGACAACGTCTACTGGTCGCTCGGCTCCAGACACGCCGTGGACCTACGCCGTCGATCATGACACGTGTCAGCTGCTCCTGAGACGTCATCTCAAGCATCTGCGAGGACACACCGGCGTTAGTTAGGCCTTCCGAGCACGCGATGGACGGGCCCTGTCAGGACGGCGGGACCGTTTAACCCATTTCGCCCAAAATCGTTCCAAAATCGGGACAGTGACTACTGGATTCGATGCCAGGCTGGCTAACCGACCATTGTTAGTTTTTGACATCTGGGCACCCTGGTGCTCAACCCTGAGCGCAAGAGTGGCCGAAAGTCAATAACTAAAAACGGTTGGTTCTACCAACTTCGCTCTCACTTTTCAATCAATCTACTACATCTTTCATCCTGTGACCGTGAACCTCGACATATGATCTTGACCTTTTCATTTGACCCGGATATGCTCAAGGTCACCAAGCGTGTCAAATATCTAGGTCATAGGTCATTTCGCTCGAAATTAATGTGATAAACATGACGTCATCATACTCTGATAAAAGTAATAATGGTTTATTTGATTTGGCAGCAACAGCTGGATTAATCACAAAAAGTACATAAAAGAGCCTAAATAGCCAAAAACAAGACAAAATATAGTCAATGTTCAATGTTCAGCAGATACAAGAAATGTAGTGCATCACAGCAGCGACATTCCAGTATCAAAAAATAATAATAGCAGCAGTATTACTACATTATTGGTAGTGACGTAAACAATATGGTATAAAAATCTTTCTGAATCGTTCTAACTTAAAGCATCGGTCTTACTTTCGAATCGTTTATGTAATGCTGACCGACGGATAAACGTACGATATCCATGCACAAAATAATGTCCGAATCACTTTCAAAATTCAATCTTCTTTGAATAATATACCTCTCCACAAATCTTATGAAAATCAACACACACCTGTTTGAGCTATCCTGATAATTACAACTTACAAGCAAACAAACAGACAGACAAACAAACAGACAATAAACGACGTCCCCTGCCAGACGTGACGGAAGTGATAAATGTTTTAATAATTGACATCTGTAAATGTTCTGTGTTGTTATTGTAAAGGCTGGCATTATTAACTGCAAGTTAATTTTATACACGTCCCAATTCGAGGCGCTAGCGCTAGATATTCCAGTGAACACAATCAAAAAGGGACAGGAAATCAAGTTACTGCGTACGATATGACATTGTGATGGACGGATCGTCGGGGAATTTTGCGACTGTAAGCGATACGCAGTTGCAGACGCTTTTCTCTGCGCTGGTCACTCACCGGCCACGCAACGACTTCGGCGCCGGCAACGACTTGGAATCAGGAGTTGAGTGTGGTTCCCGTGTGATTTCAAGATGTTCGGTCGCTAGTAGTCGAGTAGGAACGGATTAGGCGAGCGACAACATCAGTGCGACGTCCGCCTGTTGGGACATCTGCCGACGTCGTGTACGACAATAACTGATCCGGTGCAACCTTGTCTCTATGACTGCTCGCCTAGGTTTCTGCTCGTGGACTGCTCCCCAAGGCCAGCCAGATAGTCGTACACAAGATGAGACGTTATGGTAGAGTTCTCTCGCCCCTCCGATGGACGACAGGACCTAGCTGTTTGCGGGAAATGGGGCATACCGACGTAGTGGACGTAATCTATTAAAAACGTGATATGACCGATCCGGACCACCTCGTGATCGGAGTCAACACTGAGACTGAAGCAGATTAGCTAACGCCGATTGCTCGATCTCATGATTCTCATCACGTTTCAGAATGCGTTCAGTACCGTACGTAACAATATAGCGAATAGGCCTAATGTTCCCAGAACTGGAATGGAATCCTTTTGTTTTGTTAAAATTTCGACGTTTTCTCCATTTCAGACAAGGTAAACAAAACTAAACAGATCTTTGAGGTCGGGCAAAGAATTGGGTAGGAGTAGATAAGATTATTTATTGGAATCGTATCCGCGCGAGCGCTATTATTACAACCATGTTTAAAATGCATATCGTTCGTAATCTTTGTTCTCCTGCAAGCGGTATTTATACGGTACATGACTAGGTATTAAATCAGTCACAAAGTTATTTCCAAGAAACAAAAAGTGGTTCGACTTACTCCGTTTACGATACAGTTCAGACAATTTCCTGGCAATTATTATCGACACCAAGGTTTTCTGACCTCTATGACCCATAGCTACAGTTCAGTTAACTTCAGTAGTATAAAAATTGACTTGAGCAGTGTAGACACGATAGTGACGATCCCACAGCCGGTAGCAAGCAGTGGTGCTCTGATGGTGCCCTCTACCGAATGAAACCAAATATATCAGCAGTACTGTCGATGAAATAAAATGTTGACAAGCGATATTATTGAAGTTATTGAAATAGTGATAAATGTTTTGTACAACCAATACGAATTATGTTGTAACATGAATTTCAATTTAATTGATTGAAAAATTTTGTTAAAGTCTCAGTTTCGTAATTACAAATATCTGTTAAGGACACCTTACTGTAATTCACATTAACAGCTTAAGTAAGCCTAACAGATTTTTTCAGTATCAAACGTTTTTTGGTTGGCTTTTTCCTCTTCGTAAAGTTTTGTTGGGTTTTCTTCTGTCGCTCTGAGGCGGCTAAATCCACGAGAAAAATTATAATAACAAACAGAAACTGGCATCAGTTTCTGTTTATTGTAAAAACCGCCGTTTTAAAACAGCAATTGTCACAATTTAATCCGCAAATTCAACGCACAGAAGCTAGCGATCACATTTTATTTCAGTCAGCGGCCTGTCATAAATGTAACAGCTGTTTTCTGTGCTTAAAATTTGAGGATAAAATTTTGATATTTGCTGTTCTAAAACGGCGGCTTTTACAATAAAGAGAAACTGAAGCCAATTTTTGTTTTATAATTTTTGCGATTTTATTAGGTGAAGTAGGTAAATTAGATAGCGTAGCATATAATTCTACTTTTGCCTACTCGATCACTCGGTCCATGGCACTTCTGACACGAACAAGCCTTCGCACTAACAGATATTGTTCTATAGTCTCATACGGTCTTTTAAATTTTCAGTAATTTTAATTTGTCCATCTTGGATTTTTAAAATTTGGAAATTTTAACTTTCGGTCCGGTTCGGAGGCCCAATGCGTCATCATACCAAAATTCTCGAAGATCAGTCAAACCGTTCCGGAGATATGGCCGAATTTCGATTTTCAAGATGGCGGCCGTCCGCCATCTTGGATTTGTTTTACGCGTGTTGGGACCACCCACGAAGAGTATTTGGTGGTCTTTGTGACTGTGCAAAATTTGGTTATAATCGGCGCAGTAATTTCGATAGTATGCAAATTTTAATATTTAGCGCGTTAAGCTTGAAAATGCCTATTCACGCCCCAAAATAGGTTTTTTGTGGGATTTTACCCTGAAAATGAAGAGCAGTATGAACGAGACCACAAAAGGCACATTGCTACTAATTTCAGTTGTGTATAATGGTATTGACAAGCTTGATTCGGCGTTGTTTGAAATTCGTGTTTGGTCGAAAGATGCCACACATTAATTCTCACGAATTATAAGCAGTTGCAAACTAGAAGGCTATATTGTGTGGAATGGCACAATACAGTATTCGCCTGAAGCGGTCAGCTATCCGTGCACTAGCGGTTTACTTCCTGCACTTGACGATGCCTAGTGTCACGTGCCTGCGACTGAGTGATGTCAGCGTTATCTGCCGCGTTATTTATTTTTAGTTTCTAATTCAGTCTGCTTTTCTTCCACATGTCGGTCACCAGGCAGCACCTGCACTGCGGCGTACTATTAGTTTTAATAAGCAATATCGGACATCGGACGTTGCCGAAAATTTGGGTAGATATGTTTCCTGTACGGAGCGTACAGCCAAGGGGAAGGACTTTGAATTGATTTTAACGGTAAAAATAGAAACTGGACATCCGGCAGATGGTCAGTTTTGTAGTGAATTTCGGGCGATCTGTAATCATTGCGGAGATATGACGGCCTGAAGTCGCAAGACCTGGAAATTGTGTGAGCATTTTTGTTTTTTTGGAAAAACGACCCCTTACGGTAAAATTTTCAAAAATCTGTTTTTGATAGTTTTCAGTGCCTTATCGATCGACGTTGTTGTGTTCCAGTGGGGGTGATTGAAAATGTTGGAGTGGAAAATGCGATACGGGCAAAATTGCAAGGATGGAAAATGCAGGAGTAGATAACATGGGTGGAAAATGCCGGAGTAAATCGTATTGAACACCAACCTGGGATTATATTGAGAGAGCCTTACGTTACTTCGTTATACTTGTTTTTATTCTACTGACTAAAAGAGTGTGCTGGTTATTGCTTTAAAAATAGTGGCGGCCTTTGTTTTTTTTGCATATTGGTGGACTGTTAGCTACGACATTCGTGTTTGTAATTATCAGATTATTTCCAACACAAGCTTGCAATTCAAACAATGCATATTTGTAACGGAAGAAAAACATACGTGGAAAAATGAATACATGTGCGACATAATGCTAGAAAGTTCACTATACGTAAATTACAGAAAAACAGTTATTTTACGTAATTGAATTAATATGCGACTTATATGAAATACATCATCCACACGTCCGTTACAGGAGACGTACCATATTACCGCAAAAAAAACTATGGCGACTTCTAATGAAGTCCAGTTCTTAAAGACGCAGCTCCAGGGTGCGAAATGACATTAACGTGCGACATACGGACACATAGTTAAAATACGTATATATCACAAAAGCAGTCGTATGATAAAATTGAATTAAGATGCGACTTTAATTATGAAATGCATCGCGCACACGTCCGCTATCGGAAAACTACTGTATTGTGCAGGAAAACTGCGTTGAGTTGTAACTAAGTCCAGCTAGTATCTTACAGTTTTCTGTTTTGACGGCTTTCCATACGTTATCGCTCCTGTATTTTCCACTCCTGCATTTTCCACTCCCGCATTTTCCAGCGCCCCCATTGCAATGTCGCCATTCTCATTTTAAAAGTTCATCTGTGATGATCTGGCTACACTACTTTTAAATTGGGTGAACTTTGATCCAGAAACTCCGGTGTTTACAAAGGTGAAAGGTGTACACCCCGTCGTTTCTTTCTTTAAAATAAACTTTTCAGACAAATTATCTCAGGATTCACCGGACCGATTTTCACCAAATTATTACCATATGGTAGATATTTGATTGTAGATTACTGATTTGACATTTTTTCCGATCGCTTAAAGGACCAGGGCCGTAGCTAGCCATCTCTTGGTGGAGGTGCTCACCACATTGCTGCGGGTGTTGGACGATTAAACAGTTTCAGTCAATGTGAGATCTGTGAGATCGTGAGGTCTGTCCTACATGGTAACCCAGTTCTGGAGCTGCCCTAACCCCATTTCCGATCGTGTAATCACATGCTTGGAGCCTTGGGCCCCGCCCTTGGCAAGTTGGCAGGCTGTAATTGTGGGACACTATATAGTTTCTAACTACTGTCAATGTCAATTCCAACTTCCTTTCACCTGGCATGCACCATTACCATTATACGGTACCTATTACCACTATTCAGGGTTAGGGTTAGGGTTGGGGTGTTAATTGGGGATGCTTCGGGCCATCTTTAGTACCGGTGCTGACCCAGCCGCCCACCCCAACACCGCCGACGCTACGGCCCTGCAAGGGACGTTGCCATGGTAACCAGTTTTAGTGTTTAAATGGGCGAAATCGTCCGACTCACCTTCATTCGTCGCCTTGGCATTTCTAAACGGAGCAGAATATTGCAATTCCGATTTCAAAAGTTTCATCTGTAAGTAAGTAAGTAACTAAGATTATTGAAAACAGACTGACAGCTTTGCAGCTGAATAGATCAATACAATGAGTTGATCTGGCTACATTGTGTAAAGATTAGGTGCGACTTCAGTCCAGTAACTCCGGAGTTTAAGAGGATGAAAGGCGTACATCCCCTCGTCGATCAGCCGTTTGGCTACCCGGCGCTACTGCTAGACTTTGCGGGGATCAGTACTGAGTTTTCTGGGCCGATCACTACTCAGTTTTGCTTCAGTTATTTGCTTGGGGGCGTCACTGCTTGTCACGTGGGCTACACGATAGGCTCTGCAACGCATTTCGTTTTTTGTTTAACCTTTTCATGGCATTGAATAGCCTATAAAGTGCTGATGTGCCGTTAAGAAACTACTAACTCACACGCTGCGACAACGTGGGTGGTCTAGGTGAATAAGTGACTTTCCATCTGTTGGTCTCTTAGTCAACCTTTCTGGGCCACACCGCGGCTTTAGCTAGCGATAATGGCCTATTGCAATGTTAAGCTATTGCTGCAGCCTTCTGGCAAGCTGTGCGCACCTGTAATAGCTAAAACTGAACTACCTTAACTAAGTATGAGGGG
>Ga0209780_1002046_pt1 | contig 13985 bp, 8 predicted proteins | sample WorMetexBAHAMAS2_FD_187384 | JGI IMG/M metagenome (GOLD analysis project Ga0209780, IMG submission 187384) | Marine gutless worms symbiont microbial communities from Max Planck institute for Marine Microbiology, Germany - Inanidrilus exumae... | ecosystem: Host-associated > Annelida > Digestive... | reverse complement strand
AAAGGTATTTGCTAGGTGGCAGTAGCATAGCCTGTTTGTAGGTAAGTAAGAAATGCACAGTCGCGTTTGCGCATACCGGGCGGACTACACGTTGGGCTTTGCCCCGCTTTCTATTTGCAACTAGAAAGCTCTCATTCGAATTCGCAGCGACTACTTTAGCACAAAGAACTCAACCAACTCGAGCGAGAGCATTCCGCAGAGCGCATACCGTCGCCATGCCACCCAAAAATTGATTATTTGTTGTTACTTCTAACTGGACTTCGAATTGTGCGAACTGCAGTCAAAAACAAGATGCAGTATGAGATGGCAGACTTCGCCCCGGTGCCGATACCGGGCATGCCTCTACCTGGCGATCTAAATCAAGCAACATTGTCTGACGTCCGACTGGTGCCGCCATCTGGCGAACTGGATGAAATAGACGCGTCGCCTTTGATTCGGGCCTATTCTTTTCATTATATGGAAACATGACGTCATCTGCAAAAATTGAAGTCCGTAACATATCGCATTGCCGTCAGAGGAGGACCGAGCCACGGACACACGTACACAAAATTAGTGAAATTTGGAAGTGTGATTTTTGAGATATGCGAGCGGACAGACAGACAGACAAACAAACATGCAGACATGCTGATCACAATACCTCGCACCCCTACAGGCGGCGAATTAAACATAGGCCATCACGTGACGGTGTCACGTGACCTCGTGTGCAGGTGGTCTGTCTACGGCCATTTGAGCTCGTCGAGCGACAGTCTCAGACACAACGACGTCGACGACGACATCGTCAGAAGACAGTCGACTGAGCGCACCTGTCGTCACGTGATCGCCGATGACGTCATATCCGGTCTGCCGACGACGGCGACTCCGTTTTTTCCGGTGTCCACATCACCATTGCAGACTCGCCTGTTTATCTCAGCAATCCCGCGTTCGTTTATCGTGCATACGTGATCGTGAATCGTGCGATTCTATTACAGGAAACTGTTTCGCGACTATTGCTCATACACACATGCAACGCGTTGTTGTTAATACGTGCAGCCACATAATACATAATGATATTATAGCTCAGTTGCGTCGGGCTGTTTGTTTGATAATTTGTTACCGTTTACACTGTACTCTGCTACTCATCTACATTCGTTGTGCTCAACGTCTGCAATAATGCATGGCCAGTGCTTGGACTCTTCTGTATACCAAAAAGCAAATGGAAACATGGGATTAGTTTTTAGTATAGTATCCAGGTCGTCGGACACGGCTTCTGTGGGATGTTGTGTACATCAGCGCAAACTGAGCCGTTCGGTCGATTTTTGAAGGAGGCTTTTGCATCGTTCGCCGCCAGTGGCTTGGAACCATAATTCAGTTGAACCGGTCTCCGACTACCACCGCACATCTTGATCAGGCACGACATGTTGAGCGATATCCGGCAGTTTTGTCTAGGTCCCGGTAGTCCTTTGCCACCAGAAGAGTTCCTGTGGCTCAAAATGAACGAACATCGACTGCGGTTTGCTTCTCACCCGCACAACTCGCTACGGGAGCTTACGGCTGGTTTGTGGAACGGCCGCTTCGCCACGGGAAAGGGACTGGGAATAGAATGGAAGTATGAAAGTAATTTAGCGGCTGCTTTAAAGTGCCTGTGAGATTTGCGGAGTTTCTTTCAGTGCTTTGACATTGTTGGTTGGGTGTTAGGAATGGCGTGCTGCATGTAAAATATTTTGCCACTTATTCCAGGCATTCTTTTCCAGAACAAATAGAGGAAGAAAAGCGATGGAAGAACCGCGGTTTGTCTGGAATATGGTGGAGGTAATGGTGACGGTGGTGATGGTATTGGTGGTGTGTTTTGCACAGTGTGTACTGAAAGACGGATTTTAGCATCCGTTGCTAACGAAGCGTGTCCGTGTTGTAGAACACCACTTGCGACACTACACGTGGTTGTATTGGAAGAGATCGTTGCACAAACATACCGTTCACAGGACGTCGGTCGACTAGTCTGCGTGACGGTGTACGTGACTGCTGCCGTTTTCTACGATTCTCTGCTGTTGTCTGTTCTTTGTTTTTCGTTTTCTTTCACTTGGCGCTCATTCGTCGGAATGCGTCCTACGATCGTACGCTGCGCTCATCTCGACGTACGCTGCCGCGCGATTTTATCATTTGTGGCACCGATGCTGCTGCCGTTGTGCGTGCGTGCGTGCTCGTTAAAATTAAGACTTTCTGCTCATTTGTCGCATGTGTCGATACCGAACCTGTAATATACATATATGTACTTATTGTTATTGTTTTGGTCAGTTTTATCGGTACATAATATCCGCTGGTCAGCCGTTGTAATGTTTTCTTTACTTAATTAGACCGCCGACGCGCTCCTTCCCTTTCTGGACTGGCGCTACATAACTAGGCACTGGCCCTCTGTCTTCCAAACGAATAGCCTTCTCCACTGCTGCTGCAAGCCTACCGCCCAGTGCAACAAATCGCGGAGCTTAGCCTCTCCACCCAGCGTCACAGCACTTTGCAAATTAATCAGGTTGATTATGGGGACATGAAACTTGTTTAGGCAGTTCTAGCGAGTCAACAGACGCACATTTTGTTGGAGAAGCGGCAAGCTTCGACCCTCTCTTACCGTTTGTAAACTCACCGGACTGCTTCGGTTTCAGGAACACCGTATGGCAGAAATGGGATTGATATATCCAACCTCCCCCACCCCCGGCGACGCCAGTCTACGGGCTCGCAGCGTGGCTGTCTCACATAACTCCCTGTACATGTACGCGGATGATCTGAGCTTGGCGCCATCAAGAAAATGCGTCCGTCGTTCGCCATTTTGGTTTTGCGGGAGATGATGAGGTCGTCTCCCACGTACTGCCTGACGGAAAAGTTTCCGTTGCCGCGAGGCACTGACGTGTATGTCTTTCAACCGTTTTTAATGTTGTGTCACGTAATCACTGATAATCGACGGATTCATTTATGCATGTTGATGAGACAGAATCCGACTCCAGACCGATTATTCGCAGTTCACGATGAACAGTGCGTAAATCTTCTTTTACCTACCGATCACTTCGTGGTCCAGCTAAAGCAGTCGGTTAGGTATGCGTGTGTATGTGTGTGTCTGTCTGTCTTTCTGTGTCCGGATGATAACTTAACGAAAGCACTATTGACACATATTTGGCATGGTGTTTCATCTTGACCCCATCTATGCCAGTTTTGATGGTAAAGGTCATAGGTCAAAGTTCGCCGTTCAGCACAAAAATGTTCCTTTTTTGCTGAAAGCGAAAGTGGGATTGGGGAAACCAGTTTTAATGACGCGGCTGAAAAGCGGACCTGAACTGTAAAGTGCAAATAGGTAACACCAGCCGCAAAGTGGTCGGTACGACCTCGAGTGAGAGCTTTTCTAGTTTTTCTGAATGCTGACAAGTCATTGCGGCAGTCGGACGGCGCGCCAGATATACTCTCATCTGATTTACCGGTGCAGTGAAACCTGTGAATAGATACTATATACCCCATGCGATGAGCAATGGCACTTTGCTGTAGCTGATCACTGAACCTCCTAATAAGTAACCAATAGTATAGGCCTAGCATTTTATTTCTAACACTTAGCTATATACAGGCTGAACGCATTGTGCTGTGCGGATGATGCGGTAATAACGCTCAACAACAGGGCCTAATCAATGTTGTCTTTGGAAATTATTGTAAATATTGCTGTAATTGACGTACTACTACTGCGCATTATTCTAACGTTGATTTTTTATAAATGATAAAGACGCGTATTCGTTGAAAGTGATTCTCGATTACCGTCGCAGACCGTGGTTCCGTGTGTTGCCGTAGGCTGCTTTGCAGGCGAATTTTTGTGTAGCTGGAATTGCTTCGCATGTTTCCGACACGTTCTTTGGTCGATTCTTCGACAGTTTCGGCCTAATAAAGCCGGTCTCAAATGTCCGTCCGTCCACAAATATTTTTTTCGATTTCAATTAAATTTGGCATATAGGTAGATGTCGACAAGTGATGCACGATTGTATGCAGTATGACGCGATCCAAGGTCAAGGTCAAGGTCACGAGCCTTTCAAAGTTGGAAATCCGGCCATTTTCAAAAGCTATCTCCTCCGCCATTTACAATGGGAGCTGGCAACTGACCACGGATTCTTAAACTGTGGCACAATATCTGAATTTGTTCGGCCGGATTTTTGATAATCGGCCTATTTTTTTGTGTTGCGTGACTTTGAACTTGGCAGAAACATCAGTTGCAAAGAGTCGACCATCAGTCCCCGTTCGACGACACAATAACAAGATAACAAATTGTGCCTAATATTCACTTTATGTTGACAACATCAACGGCAACGGTTGAGTAATAATACTAATAATAATGTTCTTGTTATTGTTGTTATTGCAGAATTTGTTTCATTGGTAACTGAAAACATGAATATGCAATAAACAGGTTTATTTTGTTGTAAAAGGCGATTTGTAATTGAAGAACGTGATGCTATATATTTACCGCCATTGCAAAGTGCAGCATTATGCAGATATGCTATCATACTTTTGTCTCTGTGTTTGCCTTTTTTGTCTCATGTCTGTTGTCAAAATAGCCGATAGTGTCGTCAAACTGTAGCATCGCCCAGTGGTTCGTGTAATCCCGTAGGCCTAGTTGTATTTTTTTCCTGCCGAATATGCTAGCGAACCTTCGACGAAGAAACCTTGAAGTGCACGTGCGGTATGAAAAATTTGGTGTGAAAATTCGCATTTTGTCCAATCGGCTGTTTCGCAAACGATAAACATAAAGCCCCGTCCACACCAGCAACAGTGTCGAAGCAACAGGCAACATTGTCAAAGCAACGTTCGACTTTGTCGAAGCATCATTCGACTTTGTTGTCGTAAAATTTCGTCCTTTCGACAAAGTCGAATATGCTTCGAAACAAATTATACATATTCAATTTGTTTCGACTTTGTCGAAAGGACGAAATTTCGTTCGACATTGTTGCTGAAACCGGCAACATTGTTGCCAAAAACGGCAACAATTTCGAAGCAACATTCGACTTTGTCGAAAGAATCGTTAAACTATAGCATTCGACAATGTTGCTTAGACATTGTTGCTGGTATGGACGGGGCTTAAGGTGCATGTAACATGAATAGCAACTCATACGCTGTATCGAACCGTATATGATTTACACAACCTTGAATGATTGCAACTGGATACCTTACCTTTCCAGGTCACGTGTCTCGAAATGCAGTAAATATCGCCGGTAAAGCACATCACAACATTGTGATGTCGTGCATTACTTAACTGACGTCTTTGATCAAAAGGACTGTTCGTAGTCATGCATTCTTCTAAGTGATAAACAAACGGTAACATCTCAATAACGGTACAGGGTACATCGACATAGCTATAGTGGAAAAATAATAGGAAGTCATGTGTTATCTATCGAATAGCGCCATTACTAATGACCGTGAGTGACCTTGAAGATCATTTAGACTATTCCAAACCTTTATAAATCCAGTATCTGTTTAATATAGCAGCGGCGGCGTGGCGTAGTGGTAGCGTCGTTGGTCTATAGATCAACGAGGTTAACTTACGCTGAACCCGGTTAGTACTGGGATGGGTGACCGTGTTCGGGTTCGAGTCCCGGAGGCGGCACTTTATTTCGGTATGTAACCAACCACCCAGGTCGACTCAGCTTTCTACTCTCCGTGGGACGGTAAAATGAGTACCAGCCAAAGGATGGTGATGCTCTGCGACTGGGGAGTAAAGGTAGGCATGGTGTAATAGGCCTACACTGAATGAATTGCAATATCTCGGAAACGGTCCAAGCACAGTTAATACAGACAGACTACAAGTAGTAAGTGATATAAGACATTACGGCTTATTGAAAAGCACCATTGATGATGACTGAGTGGCGTTCACTGTCGTTTCTGTGTTTCTCGATTATTCTAACAAGAAACTCGAATTACAAAACAGTTTTGCAGTTACCCGGTACTCCATGCTTGGAAGTGAATTATTAGAAATTGGATTTCATTGCTGTTCTTTTAGAAAGTGCGTCTCGTCGAAATTTGCTTGCTACTTTGATGTTATTAAAAACATTGGCAAAAAACGTTAAAAAGTAAAAAACGCCACATAAATTTTTAAAAAAACTTTAAAACTTTCTACATTTAGGATTCCTGTAAACTCTCCCAGATAATCTGGGGAGCCAGGCAGCCAAATGTTTTTGATGCATTATTAAACCTAAAACCATCATTACTGTGTATATTGGCCACATAAAAGAGAACAACAGTCAATCGTGGGGGATTTCCCAATGGTATATTGGGTGTCACGTTTCATCTCCCCGGAGTTGACATGAATAGGAAGTAATACGTAGGCTATATACATGTATTGTTTACCGCACGTGCAGATGTCCTGTATGCTACGTCGACTTTGGTTGTCAGCGTCTCTGCCCTCCGCATTCGTTTAGTGTGTCAAAAGGCTGAACAGATTGAACCTTTTTTGAATGGAAGCTACACTCGGCCTGTTGTGCATCGTGTTAAGTAATTAGCTGTGGTTTAGTTCCGCAAAATACGGAGAGTCGCGCGGTTTCGGTGCGAAAGATGAGTTTTATTATTATTATTATTAATTTATTTTCCGGTTGTTTGTAGTTGTAAAATGTCCTCGCGCGAGTGTATTTCTGTTGTTGTTTTTTTGTTTCCACTTCGTTCGTTATTTATGTGTTGTGTGTGGATAGTGCATCTCGGTATGTCGTCGGACAGTAACCTTCCATCGAACGATTGCTCACTGATTGCATGAAGAGATGTTATTGTTTTCTCCAGCTCACAGCCGCAGTCTAAATGCGCAGTTGTGAAATCGCGTGACGAAGCCGCGCGGTGAACTTGCGTATAGCCTACGCCGAAGAGTGACGTGAACTCGTGACTCGCGCCGCAGCGTGTAACATGATGCAGTGCAGTCAAAATGTCGACTTTTCCGCTCAGAACGTACTGTTGAATAAATTTACACGACAGCTCTGAAAGTGTTTGGTGTTTGATGATAACGCATAGTATGCGCACCTCACATCCATCACTGTCAGTTTCAAATATTTCCAGGTGACATCACTACTGAGCAAATGTTTTTCACAATTTAAAATCTTAGTATCAATAACAGAAGCGAAAACTGTTTAACAGATGGCGTCTCAACAACGAAGCGCTACAGTTTTTCATGCCTTGTCGCTGTTCTGTTGATCTGTTCAGAATAAAGGTCTTTTCATCATCATCATCATCATTTATTTGCTTGATAGAACCAAAAACATTCAGACAAGCAGGAGCACCAAGGAAAAATGGTCACTAATAAAAGGTTGCAGTACAAGTCATGCAAACTTCTAAGCCTAATATTACACATAATGATAATAAAAACAAGTTTTGCGCGGAAGTTTGAAACTCGCGCGCGGAAGGTTCACGACAGGCGCGCAGCTTAGAGGGAACGTTGCTGGAAATCTGCTGTCGTTCAGTGTAATCTGATGTGTTGAAGGTATGAGACTATCAGAAGCATGTATGTGGACTCGTAGGTCTGGAACGAAGAGTACGTTTGTGAGGTGAGCGTGTCTGCGAGCGCTGAAACGCTGTAGCAATGTGCCGATCACATCAGGCGGACAAACGAACGGCAGAAAACGACGAGCAATTAGCGAATACTTCGACTATCTCCCTCGTCGACCGGTTTCGTCTCCTCTGCTAACAGCTGCGCCAGACTGTCAGTCGCGCCTGTCGCTTGACGCTGTCGGGAGCAGCATCATCATCCGCTCTTTATGGTATCCCACCACGAGGCTCCCTGGGAAGCTGCGCGTGCCAAGTCTGACATCGTATATAACGGCCATCGGACGTCGTGAGGTTCAGTCGGACAGTTGTACTGCCGCCGGTCGATAGTTTCCCACAGATATCCCGTCGATTATCTGTCATTCCGTTTCTTCTCAGGCGCCTGCGGCAGCATGTTCACGACGCGGATGGAAATAACGCTCCGGAGTGGCACGGACATATGCTGCAATTAATCGCCACGCAGGCGCTGTACGAGGCAGATCGTATTGCGACGCGCGCACCGAGTACCAGCTGTGAGGTCAACATTGTTACTACGGCTGTGCAAACAGCCATAGCGGCGGACTTGTAGTCTTTGAGTCATTGAGTAAAACTGCCAGCCAGCTTCTGATGATCGATCAGCCAACATCCATCATATCTGCGAAGGTCTTGTAGATATCTTGTAACTTCAGTGCCTCAAAGGAAGTCGTTCCATGTGCCCCTCTCTCGAAATCAGCGGGTTTACGTAGTTACGTCCGCCCCCGATAGGGTGCGCAATAGCCTATTGCGATCAGCGTTTCTGTTCGTCTGTCTGTACGCTCACACCTCTCAAAAACCACACGTCCAAATTTCACCAAATTTTCTGTGCATTTTACCCGTGGCCGTGGTCCGGTCATCTTCGGACGGCCATGCGACATGTACTTCAGGTTTTGAGGATGACGTCATGTTTTCATATAATTGACCGAATAAGCCAGAATCTAAGACGAGGCGTATGTTTTGTCCAGTTCACCAGGTGGCGGCTCTGGGAGCGAAGTCTGCAGTTGTGCCATGACTCAATCGAACGACAACAGAACAGAGGCTGACACATGACTTTCGTAACATACAAAGAATTAAAACAAACGTGCAAAGTAATTTGACAACAGCCGCATCGCCATTTTGTAACCCCTCTCGACGGCGGATGAAATCGTCTCAACCCCCATCTAACTAGAAAACATAGGCAGTCGTATCGACATGCAGACCCACGCCGGCAGCAGCAGCACGCGTCACTAACAACCGTGCGACCGCGACGGTTTTCGTAATCGTGTGATCTTGACCTTTGACCTTTTGACCTATGGGCCAATGTATGCGTGAGCGACTACTACAGAGTATATGTGTACAAAGCTTAGTGTTTATAGATAAGTTTAGTGTTTATAGATCAAGCCGTTTTGGTCTCAGAGCGCGGACAAACAGATAGACAGACAAACATACGCGATTGAACACCCTACCCACACCGGCGGCTATACAGCCGGCGTAGGTAATAATGGGTTCCTTAGTCTAACACGAGTCTGCCCTCCAAACGGCATCTCGATCTGTTCAGCAGTTGTCGCAAGGCTCATCCGTGTCATCGTGTGTCCAACACACACACATATACACAGACCACGCTACGTGCGACATCTTTAGCAATAGGCCGCATCTTTGCACTGCGTGTAGGCGATGCGGGGTAATAATTAGTTTTATTCAACATACGGCCACGTAATACGTTGTGACAGGCTACTTTTTGTGGGCACTAAGTGTGATACGCATAAAACGCGTGCGTTTGTTAATGTCACGTCAAAAGTTGAGATATCGCCACTTGTTCACCGAATTTATTTGCAGAGAATGCATTGTCGAGAAGATTTATGATGCCATGACCATACTGAGACCAGCATCATCACGCGATCAACAGTAGCAATCATCCAATCTTTATAATTTCGGGAATTCGTCGTTGAAGTTGTTCATTAGCTGCATTCGCAGAGCTGTAAGTTCATTCGTATCATCAGCTTGCATCCCGTGACCGCTCGTGCAGGCTGCAGGCTGCAATGGTCAGTTGCAGGCTTGTTTGCAGGCGCAGGCGTGCAGTGACGTCAGGCTGTTACTCTGCATCAGCAGCAAGTTGATACAGCGTACGACTCGCGTTGTAGCATCAGACGGTCGTTCACTGTCGCTGTTGTGGACGGTAAGTGACCGGCTTGACATGTAGTAATGTAGTGATCTGATTATCATCAATATCATTATTCGCCTCGAATGTATTCGAAGCAAATCATGCAAATACTCTATGGGCCAAAAAAACGGCCTTTACACGTTCGGCTATAACTCCGCCGAAAGTGAACCGATATGAAGAAATCTGGAACAGTGTGAGCCAAATGTTGGGGTTGACCCTGGCAGATTTTGGGCGCGACCCGCTCAGTAGCGACAGTTTGAGAGGGAGCGAATTTTTTTTCTTCTGTCCGGTAAATAACGCACGATTTCGGAAAAATTTATGACATTTCAACATAACAACGTCGATCGGTGAGGCGGTGAAAACTTTCGGAAGAGAATTTTGAAAATTTTACCATAAGGGGTCATTTTCCCCCAATACGCAAAAATTGCTAAAACATTTCCAGGTCTTACGACTTTAGGCCGTCATAACTCCGAATGATTACACATCGGCGGAAATTCACTTCCAAATATCTCTAGTTTCCATTTTTAAATTTAGAATCAATACTGCAACCCGTCTGGTCTTATAGCTGAATATAGTTGCTGATTTCCGAAGTTGATCCGATCTGTCGAGTCGACTGCTCCAATAAATAATTGTTGTAGCCATAGACAATATCAGAATATGGCTTCTCCACTGTGCGCTCCGTTTGTTGTTACCGACAGACTAGCGTGGTCTGTCGGTCTGTCAGTGGGTCTGTCACCTAGTGAGCCCGGCAAAAACGGCTGAAGCGATCGAGATGCCGTTTGCGTCGAGGACTCCGGTGGGCCCAAATAAACACCTGTTGCATATAGAGCACCGCTTCGAGGCGAATACTGTATTGTATTCATTCAACACAATACAGCCATCTACAGGTAGTTCATCATGCAAGCGTTTGCTGAAAACGCGGGAGATGAAAACGCGGGAAGAGACTGCAAGGGTATAAAACACGTCACGGAAAGCTAATTTTCGTGTTCACGTTTAACTAATAATGTTTCATACTACTGAACTGAATTGTATACTGTGTTTAGTTTGAAACATTAATCAGATCTCAAGCTAGCGATTACGTTGACTAAGCAAGATCGTTGGCGGCATCCTCAGCACATTCAGACGACTGCTTGTCTGCAGCGCCAATCGCGTCAGTTGGCCTTCGCCTGTCTGGTGAGGACGTCAGAATCGCAGTGGCCCACAGACCATACGATTGTGGATGTGGCAAACCAGTCGATGCTAGAGGTCTTCACGGCCTGGATTGTCGCAAAAGTAGAGCGAGAGAGCAACGCCACAGTTATCTCGACATTATTTGGCGAGCCATGAAACTTGCTGAAACGACCGGACGGTACAACCATTCTGCCATAGACCATAAGCAACCCTCTGGCGTGGGATGTCACTGTACCTGATGCCTTCAACTCAGCCAGGGAAGCAGGAGCTGCGGCCGAACACGCAGATCAGCAAGTACAGCCGTTTGTGTTTACTCAGTGGTCATCGAAACGGCGGGAATCTGGCACTAGAAAGCCGTTACTGGTCAAGGAGATCGGAAGACTGATGACAAGCGTCACTGATGTCGAAAAAGAGAGACAAGACTTTCTTACTTGTTCCAACAGCTGTCTGTAGTAATGCAAAGGGGGAACGCGCGCGGTCTCATTCCGAAACACGTTCACTGTCAGCTAAAATCAACTGGCGATTAATGCTGTCTGCTGATTTCACCGAAACAAAGACTTGTCATATTCAGTCGTTTATAGTGCTCTTTATTTGCTGATACCGACTGTAGCGTTCGCTGTGCTCTGTCGTTATCGCTGTGTTCGATGTTTTTTAAAAATAATAGCAATAATAATAATAATGGCGGTGTTATGCTTACAGCGAGTTACTGCGATTGCGGTTGCCTGACTCAATACTTCCATCATGTCAGACGAAGACTTCCAGTTCCTAAGACCAGACCCGAGGAAGTTGATAGAGGAACAGAACTTGCCGTTCGACGGCAAGAAAATGTGCTGGATACCGGACCAGAAGGAAGGTTACATCAAGGCTGAGATTATTAGCACCAAGGGCGAAGAGGTCACCGTCTCCACCGACAACCAAGACGTGAGTTTCTAAATACCATTACATGCCAAGTTGTCTAACTTTTAGTGAAAATTTAGTAAAATCTCGAATCTTCGTGAACATTCGGAATATCAAATGGAACATGCGCTGTATCTAGTGTACACAGTGTTTTGTGCATTGTGATTTGTTGACGTTCGCAGGAAAAGACAATAAAGAAAGATACGATCCAGCAGATGAATCCGCCCAAGTTCGAGAAAATCGACGACATGGCTAATTTGACCTACCTCAACGAAGCGTCCGTTCTGTACAACTTGCGTGCACGATACAACGCCGGACTTATCTATGTGAGCTGGCAATTTTCTAGTCTGTACACCATGACATTGTACTGTCCCCGCCTTTGTAGTTACAACCATGACACAATCAAAATGTGTATTGTGTATTATTATTATTATATTTCAGATTTCGTATGATTACGCATATCATTTGAATAGTTTTCATGAAAGATGTCATACATTGAATAGTGTATCTTTTATTCTTTTTTGCTGCATTGTGCGGAATGAAATAGATAGTTAATTAATTTATTTATCATGTTTCGTTTTTTTACTACCGGATATATTTATTCTGGTGAAATAAAGATGTGGATAGATGACGACGACGATGACGACAACTGACGAACAACGTGCATGGATGCCTTTTATGACGTCAGTTGCTTATAATAACACTGCACTGAATATACTTAGTATTGAAAATAAATAACCTCAGTAAAACAATATTCAACTCTGCATGCGCAATGCTATTCTGCTAATAGTTGTTGAAACGTTTCTTTATATTTTTAAACATATTTTAAAATAAAAACATGTTTTACTGATGTTGTTCTTGAATGTTTTTCGTCAAATTTATATTTATGAGGATCATTTCATGTTAGTCACGTTAAATAATCATTTACAATGAACTGCTGTAATGATATAGTTAAAACTATTATTTTTACTCTTTCCGCGTAATCCTGTTTCGTTGTCACGTGACTTGCAATCGTTGTGCACTATGATACGAAGCTCGACGAGGCCACATAAGTCTGCTGTATAGCTCCTTCACTCAAAGTCTTGAACTGCAAATTACATAAATGATGTGGAAAGTGTTTTACGCTATTTTTCAATGTTTTATTGAAGCATAAAACACGTTTATAAGTGTTTTGATGCCAGAGTCTACGGTTTTAACAACTACGGTTTAACTTTTTTTTCGCTATGCATCCAGCTAAGTTAGGCATACGTTAGGATAGTTAAGTTATGTTTATGTTCCGACGAGTAAGTAATATTTTCAAACTTTTTAACGGCAGAGAGTAGGTCAACTTGCGATGCCGTTGTAGACGTATTCGGGACTGTTCTGCGTGGTCATCAACCCGTACCGACGCATTCCTATCTACACGACGAGCATCATTCGCAAGTACCAGGGCAAACGGCGTAACGAGATGCCGCCACATCTCTTTTCCATCTCCGACAACGCCTACCGCAACATGCTGCAAGGTACCCGTGTTGTTCGCGTGTCACGGCGCATTTTCGTTATCCACCAAACTAAACAGCCAAACGCTGTTGTCGGGATTGCCCATCAAACCAGGGCGCAGAATCGCTAACAAATGGAGGTACCCTAACCCCTTTATAATTATAATGCAATACAAAATAGTCTGAAGAGAGCCTCCATATGAAAACTAATTATACCTAATTATAAAAAAGTAATTAAAAGAAATAATAATAAAATATATCAAAATCTAGATAAAGACAAAATGTATAGACAAAATATATTGCGCCAAATTTCAGACAAGATATAGACAAGATATAGACAAAATCTATAATACTAATTATAGAAAACTAATTATAATTATTTGCAAATTCTCGTACTTTAAACCGAAGCAAAATTATTAAGCATTATTTTACACCTTTCAGTATTTATTAGTATTTTGTTTTGCTGCTACCAATGACATGTATTGTTTTTTTAGATCGGGAGAATCAGTCAATGCTCATTACGTAAGTAAGCTTTCGTCGCGTAATATTTAATCCAATTAATATTTAATCCAATAGATCTTTAAGTCTGCGAGAAGTTTCAATAATTATGACAGTGTTACACGTTCTATATTATTAATTTGCCAGAAACTTTTATGCAGGACGGAGCTTACGATGGAAGTTGAGCTTCTCCAGTGTAGGTCCACATGATCACGTGATTTGTTGCATTTGGCGGTACGCTGGCTGCAGCAGCAGCGGCGTAGGTTATTAAT
>Ga0209780_1002045_pt1 | contig 13993 bp, 10 predicted proteins | sample WorMetexBAHAMAS2_FD_187384 | JGI IMG/M metagenome (GOLD analysis project Ga0209780, IMG submission 187384) | Marine gutless worms symbiont microbial communities from Max Planck institute for Marine Microbiology, Germany - Inanidrilus exumae... | ecosystem: Host-associated > Annelida > Digestive... | reverse complement strand
TAATTATTTTTTTTGTTTTTTTTTTTGCAGGCAAGCGGGAACTGATATAATCTGAATTTGCACGTACTTTTCTTGACAATTATCGGCCGTTTTCATAATTTAGCCGCCGCCCCCTGATGCGGGCTGCCCGGTGAGGCCTGCACCCATCTTGCTACGCCAATGACGACAGACTATGACTGAGTTAAGGTTTTATGTCCCATTCGATGCAAAAGAGGCCATTTCAGAGCTGTTCTTCACAGCCAATCATTTAGCATGGTACAGAAGGAACTAAAGATACACACATCAGCAAATCAACAGATATTATATAACACAAACACAAATAAACAAAAGCCAACTTCGATCATCATCTGGCCTCAACACGTGCATGGCATATTCTTAAAACCCCGAGGCCCATACGGGAGAGGATTGCCACAGAAAGTTACTAGAACACAGACACAAGGTGATGGATGAAATTAGCCTCATCATAGACCAAGGCAGGCAGAAAATACAACATCAGTCACTTGTAAATGACCACTGTTTATGTTATTATTACATGCAATATCAAGTGGATAAATATTAAAACATTCTAGCAAACAGCACTTGTGCCAAAAATGAAAAATTAAAGTGCCATGGCAAACAAAATATCACCGTACGATAAAGTATGAAGTATTAGCGATCATGGCCGGTCGTGGTGTACGCATGGTGCAAATTGAATTGGACCAAGGTAGAACATTTTATGCCACTGTATACCAAGTACAAAGAAGAGAAAAACTAGAGGGCACTTGTCAGAGTGCATATCTCCTCCATGCCACTTTAAAATCGGCACAGTGTCGCTATACAGTAAGCAGCAGGTGCACTAATCCTAATTCTCCAGACTTTAATCAACTTTCCTCTGGTCAACAATCTGGATCTATTTCCCAAATTTCACCCTTAACTTTGTGAGCTATCCTGCTAACAGACAAACAAACAAATATGGATCAATACATTACCCTTGCCAACCTGTGGCTGAGGTAATTATGCCTATAGAAATTAGACATTGTGAAAACCCTGTAAAGCTGCTATGCTTTCGTACCGACACTCGACAAGCCGACGTATCGCATACAGAAAATGACAATCTTGTCACTGCTCAGTTTAGCGAAACTGTAGCAGAAATACACGACAATGCACTAACATCCAATGCTATGGACACTACTGCCAGTAACTAACAGACTTAATTTACAGATTCTGGCGTGCATATTACAGAGAACAAGACGTCACATCACGTCAGCTTCACACTCACACAATTGACGAAACGGTCGAACCTACATCACAGAGCTATCATAATGAGTCATAACAGATGTCAAACTTGTCGGTTAGCTACGCTCACTAATAACTTTATTGTCTCTACATCAACCGTAAACTTCAAATATGCCAACAATGAATAATGAACAAGAGGACAATGAAACATAATGATGCCAATGATGATTACAGTGAGTTTGAGTTTGATATAATACAGTCCACTGTCGGTCGGTCACTGACTGACACTGATGTCAGAGTCGACAGTGATGGTAACTGATGCAGATCAGCGAGACTTGGCCGCAATGAATGGAACTGATATGACACACTAGTTAGTTTCCACGGTTGGTCAAGTCCTTCACTTTGTAGATGCGCACTAGCCAGTGCTCCGTCGTGTATGCCTCTTCCAGCACATCCAGCTCAAAGTCCTTGTTTCCGATCTCTGTGTTACGCACTCGGTCGTATCCTGTCGGCTTTCCTGTAGCACCAACACATACTCTCGTCAAAGCTTAATGCTGATTTGGGCATTCGTTCTTTGCGCTGAGACCTTTATATTGGTCCAATTCGCCAGCCCAGGGTGAGGGGAATTGGTATATGTGTGCAGTATATGTGCACGTTGTGTAGGGAGGAGGAAGGACAGTAGGAGTGAGCAGCTTGTCAGGTATTTCTAAGCACGCCCCCTCTAGGCGTAGCCGGCTGGCTAAGCCCGGACTGGCACTTATTCAGTGCCGGCCCTGACCGACGCTTCTTCAGTGCCTAGCCAGGGGACTTAGCCACATCTGTCTGCTTTGTCTCTCACATCAGCACAGCTGACACCTTGACGCTGCTAATTAAGGTATCAGTAATGGTCACAGTTTATAGAGGACACCGTCCAACTCTCTTACATGCCCGGGATTAACTCCCTGTTCATCATGTGCAAAGGAATTATTAGAAATAATTCTTTGGTAGGTGGACGTGCCCGGTCTGAGATGTGAACCTCGGCCACTGAGCGTGTCACCTCTACTGCACATGGCGGCCGAATGCGCTGACCACTCGACCACATGGGCAGGTCTGCTGATCTGGGCACTGTCCACTGCTTTATGTTTATCAATGTAGCATCAGTTCCACACAATTTCCCACGTAATTCTTGACATACGAACCGAAGTTGTTTCTCAGACGGAGGTACTGAGACGGTGTAGGTAACACCAGTGACAACTCTAGAGTCTTATCCCTAATCTGAATGTAGAAGCTGCCATCAGCAAGGGCATGTGGGCAGGTAAAACTCTCCTACAACAAAATCCTCCAGTTCTTAACTCTGGTTACCAGCTAACACAGGTTGACTTGTGTGAGGGCCATAAAAATGGATGTGTATTGTCGCTCATAGCAATCCATTAACACTCCACCATCATCATCGTCAAACTCAATGAGGCACTCCTTTTGGGGGTTCAGTGGTGCCGTACAACTGACTAAAAATGTTACATGATAAAAATAGTAAAACAGTGACAAAATCCAGAACAGTAGGCCTAAACTAAAATTTAAACAAATGTGTCTTAAGCTTCTTCTGAAAGCTGGCTGGCACGCGATGGCGAATGTTTGACATCAAAAAATAACCAAATCGCAGTCAGCCTTTTCCATAAGTTGACGTTGATGACTATAAGGAAACTACTCATAAACTAGCAGTTCAAATGACTTCATTAATTTGTGTTACTGCTGCAAAATCACGCTGCTTTAGACTGCAATTTGCCATCATCTTTTTCAGTTACTAGACCGTTACATTTTAATAACTTAAGTCTCGGAAATGGCTCAAAATTTTACACACCCCTAAGTATCATTTTGCTGTGAACTGTATGTGATTTTGAACTGTCATAGAAGATGTTTGATTGTTTCTGTCAAAAATCAGTAAGTTTATGGTAGATAATCTTCAGGGCCACTCAGTCAGCATCTACCATCAGTTTCTTCATTTACAATCATTTCATTTTCAAAATTACAGTCAGCCATGTCACAGCCTCCAAATGGTAGTGCAGATGTATTAAAGGTATCTTTTTAAAAAGACTACATAAACTATTTACAGCAATATTCTACAGCATGGTAGTTAAAACAACTGTTATATCAATTTTGATTCATTTGTACAATACTGTGTTAGTTCACAAATGTGTACAAAATTAAACTGCAGCATATCACAGCAGCTTCTACATGTAAGACACACATATATTATGGCTGGCAGCAGTTGACTCGCATTTCAAACAGTTGGATGCACCGTGTGTAGTATGCATGAGAGATATAGAGAATTTTGCAGTTAACTAGTAAAAAAGCATGCGTGCTCACTTGCTTTTTATGTGAATGAAGTGTGGTTTGTCAGCTTTGTCCTCAGTATAGCTGGTTGTTCCTCATGTCACATAAATGACACTGTTATTCCCATAAAATCACTGCTTCTGCAGTCAATAACTGCTTATCAGCATTTTTAAAGTGTGAAACAAAGATCCGTGTAGGTAATGTCATCTGCAAGCTAGTGTCAAAGAAGCAAAGTCCCATCCTTCAGCAGCTCAGCGGTGGATGAAGTCAGGATGAGACCAGACCACTGGTTGGGGTCATTGCTTTGTTTCTTTCAAAATTTGATACTGTCGATTGGGTAAAAGGAAGGACAGCCGGTTTGCCACTTAATCCCAAAGTTTCTTTTCCAGAACAAGTGGAGGAAGAAATCCAAGGGGAACCGGATAATCCAGGTCCACTAGAAAAAAGGTAATGAAAATGGAGGTGGTAGAAACCAGACATTTGTAATGTTCACTAACCCTGCTCAGTGTAGACAGATCCAAAGTGGTAGTAGCACATCTTGTACATAAGGCAGTTAAGAAGTATCGGCGATCCTTCCTTGTCGACACGGAACTCTCCCTGCGGCGTGTAGTAATCGGCTTCCTTGATGTGTCGGCCACGATCAGTGCTGCCCCCGATGCGCACCATCCACAGGAACTTGTTTATGTCTGCCACATTAAGCAACATGACAAGTAGTGAAATGTCACAATCATTTGCCAGTGGGTATTGTCATTCTACGCTTTTGACTGGGCTAAGGTTTTTACATCCAATTCAGCACAAAAACAGGTCATTTCAGAGACGTTCTTCCCTGCCAATCACACAGCTTGGTATTGACAAAACTAAACCTGACGTAATGTAAGCAGACAAACAGATTGCATAACAGAAAAGAAAAAGCCAAGCTTAGTCGGCTTTTACGATGACCAGCCTGTAGGCAGATAGAGCCTATTCTCAGAACCCCAGAGGCTACAAATGGCTGATGTTCTATGCCTTTACAAAAATATTATACAGACTGTTGCTGGTGCATCACACTTGCCAGCAATATATCCTGCAACAACACTAGAACTATTGAAGATGGACTTACAACGTCCCAGTATCGATGAAGATGCCTTCAACACCATATACTTCAGCCTAATGTGACCTTGACCTTTGACCCCATAATCCAACCGGGTCATCAGTAAATGTTAGTGAATATTCCCTGCCATTTTTGTCAAAATTGTTCAAGCCGTTCATGAGATATCCTGGTAACAATATTCGACCTGTGTGTCTTAACGGTAGAGCGTTCGCTCGCGATCCAAAAGGTCGTGGGTTTGAATCTCGGCCGGTCCGCTTCCAGGTAACAGCCTTGGGCAAGTTGCTCACACTCATGTGCCTCTGTCACCAAGCAGTATAATTTGGTGCCGGCCGATGGGCGGTGACGCTCTTTGGCTGGGAAGGTAACCGCAGGCCTGGCAGAAAGTAATGGCAACCTACCACTGGGTGGATTGCTTCAAGTCACCTGCAGGCTGACTGCCTGTACACCGGGATCAGCTCCGGGCCCAACAAATGCTCGGTAACGTGTATGGGAGAACTTTACCTTTACCTAATATCCGACCAGAGAAACAGAACAAATGAACAAACGGGGCATAAAGCCTTCGCCGACAATATTGGGTGGCGAAGACAAAAAAAGTGTGACAATACGTAATGCATAATTGTATCTGTTTTTCACATGCAACTGGCCAACTCGTTGCTTCAGTGGCTTACCATCTGAAGAGTAGCCAGTCAAGCCACCAAATATCACCAGCACATAACTGACGTCAAGCTCACGCATAATCTCGTATGCTTTTTCTTCAGGTGAAGACATTGCCTAGTAAAAACATGTCAAACACACAAGTGCTTCAGCCAGAATAATGACACACGTGCAACAATGCAACCCAACTTCAATACTTGCCTATCAAAATCTTTATACAATTCACAATATATAGATAAACTAGCCCCATACGGGACTGACGGCCGACTCCTACTTACTGCCAACTTCAAAGTAACGTGACATAAAAACTGGGAAAGAAATAAAAAATCCGGCCCCGAAAAGCTTTAGGTATTGCCCCCTAATTAAAGAATCCGTGGTCATTTGCCAGCCCCCGTTATAAATGGGGGAGGAGATAGCCTTGGAAAATGAACGAATTTCCGAATTTCCAGGGCTTGTGACCTTGACCTTGATCTTGGATCGGGTCATACTGCATACCGTCATGCATCACTCGTCGACCTCTACCTACATACCAAATTTCATTGAAATCGAAGAAACTTTTTGTGAACGGACGGATGGACGGACATTTGAGACCCACTTTATTAGGTCGACTTGGAGGAGTCGACCTAATCATAAAACAATATTTCAAAAGACATTCTGTGTAATTGCACAGCAATTTTATTTCCCATTTCTGCATATTTAAAACTGCACATCTTAGTATTTTTTTCTGCCAAAAAATAAAAGTGAAATTGAAATACTTGAAAATCATACATTATTGATAGACATCACTCTTCACAACATAGCAGCTGATCAACTACATTTACGACCATAAACCAAGCCACATTAAACCATACAAGCTACATTTGAGGTTCTACCTATGCAGAGCTAACATTTTGTCGTGTTTACATCTAAACATCTGATCAGTTATGAACATTTTAAATAATCAGAATATTATAATATATTATGTCAGTGATTAATACCATCACCAATAATTTTTAGGTCACATCGCATGCATGCAGTGCATAAGATGCAGTCTATTGCTGCAGATGTTGCACAGCATGGTCAGTGTGTTTGTCTGTTTGGCTAACTAACTGATGTCCCTTCCGTAGAAGGGACATCAGTTAGTTAGTTGGAGTTTAATGTCCCTTTTCAGCACAAATATGGCTATATCTTAGAAAAAAAGTCAGGGGTGGACAGCTCTCCTTACCCAGTAAAGGAAGGCCAGCAATATATTAACCCCAACCCTGGCCGCCATTGTCATTCAGCACTCAACAGCCACCCAAAACGGAAAGGGACCGAGATGCTCATAACCTCATTTAAATTATTATGCTAGCACCTACAACAGGGGGAGACAACTATCGCACCGCAAGACAAAACTAAATCAAATACGACAAAAACAAGCATGCATCCTTAACTAAAAAATGCATATAACATAAAATCAACAAACACACAAACTACAGCCTGGTTTAGTCGCCTCCTATGACATCCGGCCTGGAAACGGAGTAGGACTATTCTGGTAGGATAAAAAAGGGATGGAAAAGCAAGAAAATAAATGAAGCAAGCAAGAGAAAAAAAATGGAAAAGTCAAAGATACTAAAAGACAAGAGTAGAAGGTGGAGAAGTGAAGGGACAAGGGGGTGGAGGAATTGCCCCGGGCCCACACGGGGCCATCAGAAATGTCTGTTCTCCAACACCAGTAGTTGCAATAATGAGCAAATGACCTGTCCAACTCTTGATATGTGTGTGTTATTCCAAGTGTTGTTGTCGACCAGAATCGTTCGATTGGCCATTGCTGTTATCTGGTAGCCGTAATCCCACCAAGACATCACCTTTGCATCCTGACAACACAGAAATGTATTCTGGCAATGCTATTTGCTTAGGCAGCAAATATTGTGCATCCAAGGACGTTATTGTTTTCAAGCACAAAAAATGTGCATTTTATTATTATTATTGTTATTATTGTTATCAAGTAACAGCCGTAACAAAATAATTTCTAAACTGTCAACATCTGTTCTCAGAATTTATCGCAAGAAGTAGCTCATGATTAAATCTATTCCAAAATTCTCATCAATTCTCATCTGTAATTCCATACTTCTTGAGGTTTTCCAGACAAGCACGAGTAACAGGTCGTATCATTATTCAGCTGAGTATACGACTCAACTTTCACAAACAGTTAAATAATGTATCCAACGAAAAGTGATCCGTATTGCGAATTCAACTGGCGGCTGCTAATACGAAGCAGAGGCACAAGTGACTACGTAGTGATGATTTCAAACCTCAGGCGTGTTGTATCGTAACCAATAGTAAGCTTCTCGGAAATCGTCGAATATAATCCGGCTGCCATCACCTCCGCGTGCCGACAGCACGATTGACGGACTAGAGTATGCTTCAGATGTGACCCATGTGCAGTGAAATGAGTAAGTAAGCAGAAACACAGTCATTAATGTTATCACTGCCGTCGCCACCTACACAACACACCCGGCCATTTCACCAACTGTAGATATGATGACGACTAGAAAAACCCAACATCCAGCTAACTGCAGGTGGACGCAGGAAGTGACACAGGAAAAACCCGGCGTCGCTAGTAATGCTTGTGAGGCGGGGCATACAGCTGCAAAAACCCAGAGTAGTTTACATATCCAGCAGCGGCAATATTACGTTACGTTTGAAGACTGACATAGACGCCGTGACCTTGACCCTTTGACCCAAAAATCGATGGGTTTTCAGGACTCATCGTGCAGCATTACTCTGCTAAGTTTGGTGATCTTGGCTGCATCGGTTTGTCAGATATCGTGTGGAAAAAAGACAAGACTAACGGCGGTGACAATGCTACCCCTGTGGCATGGGTAACAACTACCCTTTCCCACAAAAAGAGACTGAATAGAAGATGACATAATTGTAACATATTACACACAAAATTCGTTGCCAGACACTCATTTAATTAACTGGCAAAACATTTTATGTTAGTAAGTTGCTGTGACGTGTTAAAAGCATGCACTCAAATCTGTATCCTCTCAGAATACACTTATAATAAACTTTGGTGAATAAAAAGAGTGACCACATAAAATAAGGATACATGAGGAAATGCAACCCTATTCGCAAGCAGTGACATGTACCTCGTTCTTTGCTGGATAGCTGCAGTCCTGTTTCTTAGCCTTCTTGTCTTTGTGTACATCCAGATTCTTCATGTAGGTGGTGAGAGTGGAGGATACAGCAATGCCAGAAAGGATGCACATGACTGGAGCGAGAACCAGCATCAGCCGCACCATCACACCCTTCACATACAACTTCACCGTTCAACTGAACAAACCTCACTAGAATCCCGTATGAAGATGGCGATGACGGGCATCCCATCATATCCACAGCAATAAAAAGTGACGTTGTGGGGTCCGTGTCGAGAATAGAAAACAACTGTCGCAGAAACCCTGCTGCGATGGGAACAAATCTTGCCGGATTGTCGCAGGAATGTAGCTCTATTCAACTTTTATGGTGCACCTCAAGCAACAAAATTAATCAACAGGCAACTTCTTCCAAATGCAATAACTTGCTCTGACTGTATCTTATTATGAGTCAATCGATTTGTTGCTATAAGTTTACTAAGAGTTGATCCATGTTCAGTCAAGTCATCGCTGTAAAAGTGTAGATGGAATGGGGACGGAAACAAATTTAGCAGGAATGAGTGTGGAAGGAAGTGCTCCACGGATGGGTGGGATGGAAGTAAACCTGGACAGGATGGACATCTGTGGCGACGGGTGGTGATAACAGGTAATTTCTAGATTTGTGTAGGTCTCTAAACCTCATACAAATAACCTGGCACAATCGCAGCAATACAAAACTTGCACTGGTACAACCACGCCGCTCAGTCCACTCATGCATTTGTGAGTTTCCACTTGTTTTTTGCTCTTCTAGTTTCCAATTTTGGTTGTTACATCCTATCTGATGTACTTCCCTAACATCACATTAAGAGTCTACACAGAAAAAGGCTCCAAAAACATTCAGTTGTCATCATAATATGTTCACATATATGCTCAAATTATTCAGCACTATCTCTCCACGTTTCTATAATATGCTGCCTCTGAAATGCATGACCTTGTAGCAGTACAGAAATGCATTTATATCTTTTATTTATTTACAAATCTAAAGGTTGGTTGGTTGCGAGATTAATGTCCCCTTTCAGCACAAAAATAGGCTATATCAGGGACACAGTCTTGGGTGGAAATTCAGTTCCACCAGGTTAAGGATAGCCAACAATACAGTAACCTCCCGACCTCACTGTCGTTTCGTTCAGTGATGACCCAAAATGGAAAAAGACAGGTAAGGCTCATTTTAGTTATTACGCTAGCGCCGACAACAGGATGGAAACTAACCAACCACCACAAGACCTATTCATCAGTTCAATGTGATATCTTGTGTAACTGCTGTTCTTCAGTTCGTATAACATATCAGTGCCTAATGACTCTTGTTGTATGATATCTGTTCTTTGTTGTATAATATCTGTTCTGTGTTGGTCTGGCTTTGGAATGCTTCTCAGAGGCAAAAAAAAACAATAAAGCATACTGTGGACCTCCCGCCCACGTTACAAGACTCCTCGCCCTTTATACGCCACAGAGCAGGCATAAAGTGAGCAAGGATTTTTCCCAGAGGAGTCTGGTGGAATGAGTCGGAAAAAATTAGTCCCATACGGGACTGACGATAGACTCTTCTCAATGGACGGACAGTGCTAACTTCAAAGTCACGTGACACAAAATATAGGCCAAACATCAAAAATTCGGCATGATAAAATTTAGACATTGTGCCCTAGTTTAAGAATCAGTGGTCAGTTGCCAGCTCCCATTATAAATGGCGGCGGAGACAGCTTATGAAAATGGCCAGATTTCCAACTTTGAAGGGCTCGTGACCTTGACCTTGGATCGGGTCACACTGCATACCGTCGTGCATCACTCATTGACCTCTACCTACATGCCAAATTTCATTGAAATCAAAGAAATGTTTTGTGAACAGACGGACGTACACACATACATACGGACATTTGAGACCGGCTTTATTAAATCGACTCTTGTCTAGGAGTCGACCTAAAAATGATGCCAGTTGGCGATTTTCCCTTCAGTGCTTTGACACTGTTATTTTTATTATTATTATTAGAACGTAGAGATTAACGTGGCATGAGCAAAAGTGCTTCTAGGACACGGTACACAATTAAGCTATAGTTCTGTTGTGTTGGTTGAGTAGCAGAAAGGACATCTGGTCTGCAAAAACATGCGCCACTTATTCCAAATGTTCTCTTCGTAAACAAGTGAAGGAAACTGAGCAGGCATGGGCTAACTCGGGTCTGCCAGAGCAAATGGTGTTAAGGTGGTACATCTTATGTACTTCGTGGCCAGTTTTCTCAACACCACATATTTTATGGCAAACTAAAAGATCGACATCATGGTGGATGCTTTCGCCACGGCCTGCGGTAACCTTGACCTTTGCGCCCAAGAATCCAATCAGGTCTTCCATCATCAGTAGGGGCTAGTAAACATTCCCTCTAAGTTTCATCGAGGCTGCTCGAGCCGTTAATGAGATATCATGGTAACAACTGGATGGCCGAACGAATGGACAAACGAACTAACGCGGCGGACAGACAGACAGACAGCCCGAAAAGATGCTGACATTCTCGGGTGGCGAAACCATAAAAATGTCAATTAATGTCTGCACACAAAGCAGACCACCTCCTATATAGAAAATAACACTACCAGTGTGCTGCACAGTGTCAGTGAGTTTTATGCACGTAATTTCAACAATGGCAACAATTAGCATCTATCATAGGAAGGAGACTCACGGCAAAATATATGCTTGTGACTCCATACATGATAATAAAGATATTTGCATCTGTCAACTTCTTGAAGCAGAAATACAAGCCAGCTGTTGACAACAAATGACACATCGACAATAAACTGCTATGTCATGTGTTTATTATTACTGTTCGTCGGGCATTATTATTGTGTAGCTGTCTCGCAGCTAGCCAACTCGTCACTTGCCAGTTGCTGAATTTGCAGTGTTGTCATACCGACTTTGGGCACAGGGGCAGTGGGGGCCGTTGTGACGGGGTGGAGGTCAACGTGGCAGGGGCGGGTCGGAAGCAGCGTCATATGGACAGATGGTGGTCGAGAATGTGTACCCCATGCATGTCTCTATTTATGAATATAATTGAGTATATTATACCTGATTTTTGTACAGCTGTCAAGAAAGTTGTTCTATGTAAATTTCAAGGAAGGTTCAACAGCTAATACCATAAGCTACTAAGTGGCGAAGTACAAAAAGCTCAAAGACATATTCTTAGAGCTTGATTTGATACAGTTTCTAAAATTTTGAGGTATGATTTACATGCTATAAACAATAGTTCCATAATCAAGATTACGGCAGATTGATGTTCTAAATAATGTTAATAATTAATAATACTAAAATTTAAAAAAACTATGTCTATCACCTTTCTTTTCCAGGTGATCTTGGTCAGCTAGTTCCTCCCCAGCTTTTCTTCCTCCATCAGTTGTGGAAAACAACCTCCAAAGACAAGTGGCACAGGTCTTTACCGGCTTGATGCCCTTCCTGAGATGCAACCAACGGTCAGAGCACTGACTGCAACCAGTGGCCTGACCTTATCCTTTCTCCATCCACCTCCAGACTCTTGACGGAAGGGCATTGGTCCAAGATGCCAGTTCTCCGATGCTAGTGCCCAAAAATAAAACTAAGTACAGTAAAAAACAGAAATATATACATGGACAAAATTTAAGAAAAAGCAAGCATTTTCAACCAGGAAATAGAAAGACGAGCATCTGGAGATCGAAGTAGAAGGAGCTCCATGTAGTCGGCTGATGCTCAGATACAGAAGCGATGATTGGAATGTTGTTCTTGGCATATGATGGATCAAGCAAGGAGTAGAATCTGCCAGTCCACGGAGAGATTTCTGTATTGAACAAGTTAAGGTTTTCACCGCCATGAAAAATACTACAACAGAAAAAAACGTTAAAAACTAATGTCAGGTTTGTACAACATGTGGCCTGGAAATCAATCAGGCTTATTCTTACATTCCTGGCCCACGCGGGCATTTCTGTATTGTAGTGTCAAACCAATATCGGTTAGCAGTAAATAATTATTCATCGCATTCAGATATCGGTGAATGAGATGTATTGGATGTGCAGCGTACCCGATAACTGTTGCCTTGCATGCAAGTAAATTGTAGTCAATTGGAGGAATTTGCATTCAAAGGATGGATGCGCCGGTTGGTTGCACTACTGAACCTATGCTGCTGCGCTGTAATGCCATCACTCAGCCCACTCAGTCCCACACTCCCTCCACATCACCTGCACCCTAGATTTATAGCTGAATAGTCGACGGCGGCCACAGAGGAAGCATTGTTCTCGTTAATTTGAACTCACCCACAGCTTCATCCTGATAACAACACCTCTATGATGTCGTGGGACTGGTGGTGTGAAAACAACCTTCTGTATCCTAACATCACCCATGTTGTCAAATGCGCCACTGACATACGTTGCGAGCAGTTATTAAGTTCAGCGCTGCACATTTTCACTGCTTATTTACTGTAAAAACCTTTAATCTGGCTGCCATAAAAGTCAGCAACTTCATATGCAAAATTATTTTGGCACCTTTTATTTTGGCAAAATCAAACCACAGAATTCCAACACGAGTAATTTCAAATCGATGGTAAACATTAAACACATAGCAACTCTATCCCAGCAAAAACAACTAGTACTGTTACTAGCACCCATGTAAACAAACACCAATACTGCATCAGGTGGTTTAGTGATGAGCCAATCTCAAGTTTTAACACCGATGCCAGTTAAAGTTGGTAGAGTATTGACATATGCGCCATTGAATTTTGCGGTTTTGCTTAGCATGCGAAATTCGCAAAATAAAGGGCATGCAAAAATGTATACTCAAACTGCAGCTCAGTATTGCCGATTGTTGAAATAGGTCAGTCATCACTTCATCACTCTAGTGTTAAGTATTCTATCCTCCTAGGCAACATGTAACACAGAGCATCAAATAACAAAGGATACTGCCGAGGGCTGTTGCAATGCCAAATGATGACAATCCGGCTACAGCAGCAAATAACACCATACCACGAAACAGAATGTGGAACTGTTCTCTGGTTAGGCGTGAATGGACATAGTCGATGAATGCATGAATCTGACACAAACCGAACACTCCAAGTGCCTGGCACAGACAAAAACACCACAACACTGACTGCTGGTGTATGTGCAGGTAAGATCCACAGTAGCATTTCGCATCATTCCTCACAGATAAGAATGGATTCGTCCAATCTTGACCCCATCCAACACATTGTTCACTGGACCCCGTTGAGTCATCCCACAAATAGTTAAGCCATATTGCAGGGCTCACGCTTTTACCTAAACCTGCAGAATCCCATGCTTTATAATGCTTTTCACTGGGCCGGACAACCCCACAAATTGCATCTTCCCGGGGGATATCTCAACCCCATCTAATGTTAAACATACACGGACACTTGCATGTGCACACACGCACAAAGCAAGCACAAACACAGGTGTTTTTCCAGTTCACCGGGATTGACTGGAAACCTTTCTGAGACGTCCAAATCTCTTAAGCTTCTTACGAGATGCTTCTCCTTATGCCCAACCGTCATTGGCATGGTGGCACAAACAGTTGGGCGTCAGACTTACAATCAGCAGGTCACAGGTTCGACTC
>Ga0209780_1002044_pt1 | contig 13996 bp, 17 predicted proteins | sample WorMetexBAHAMAS2_FD_187384 | JGI IMG/M metagenome (GOLD analysis project Ga0209780, IMG submission 187384) | Marine gutless worms symbiont microbial communities from Max Planck institute for Marine Microbiology, Germany - Inanidrilus exumae... | ecosystem: Host-associated > Annelida > Digestive... | reverse complement strand
GAGAGAGAGAGAGAGAGAGAGAGAGAGAGAGAGAGAGACATCTCTGAATCTCAGTACAGTGTTTATCACGACAGCAACAGTGTGATATGCAAAGTTTCGCAACTTCGCAAGGGTTGCATACCGTGTTTATAAACAGACTGCAGTAAGGACTAAGGGACGGTATACCGTCCCTTACTGCTTTCTGCATTAAGTACCTGACTTTGCCTTCCATATAGGCTAGTCAGCGAGACGGTAAAATGGTTTCAGGCTGAGTAATACAAATGGCGACGATGGAAATGGTACGTGGATTTACAGCCCAGGTTGGTTCACTTGGCAATTTTGGCATGAGGGTCGGCGGCCAAAACTCGTGCGCTCAGCGCTCTGAATTCGTCAAGGGTCAAGTGATCTGAAGGGTGAAATGCCGCGATGGTTTGCCATAACGATAGCACCAAAAACATCGTCCTGCTCAATGTGGTCATTATGATTATGGTTAAGCCGCATCGCATGCACACCGTGCATAGGTGTGGCCCACTGATACACATTTGCACGTAGCGTGGTCCATCGCGTCTGTGTGTCTGTATGTTTGTCTGTTGCGCACACAAATGAGCTGTGCAAAACTGCTGAACCGATCGAGATGCCGCTGAGGTCTGACTCATGTGGTTCAAGAAACCATATATATAATTTGATGGGGTCCAGATGCCCCACGGCAAGCTAGGGCCGCCGCAGCCCGCGAGAGGTGACAAGACAGCGATGGGACCTTATTTTGACGCTTGTTAAATAAAACTTATAATTCTTGTTTATGTTTTTTCGCACTGTTGTTGTTCTTCTTGGACTTGGTTCTTGTTCTTGGGGTAATTGGCGCTGGCAAAGGTGCCTGGCAAAAAGGCCTACGTCCACTGTTTTCGTTGACTATGCATGCTATAACATGGTTTCGAGGTCTAAATCGCATTTTCTTTATATCCGGTTTTAACATTCACCATAATAAGTCGTGATTAACTGATTATCTAGTGATTATCAAAATTTAATCGTATTATGGCACAAGCTTGTCGACCGCTTGTATTTTGGGGACAGAGCAGAGAATATGTTTATATTAAAGTAGATATTAGTGAGATTACCGACGTTAGTATTAATTCGTATTCTGCATGCTGGCTGCATTTTATATGCAGATGATATAATTTTGTTCCCCGATGTTATATACACAACGTTGTGCAAATGCAACTAATATCTTATATATACAACGTCGGCAGATGGCGACACTTGACGCACCAAAAGTGTTAGTGCTAACAAATAAAACTGAACTGAACTGACCCTAACCGTAACACTAACCCTAACCGACACAGTAACGGTGATATTTTTTACTCGTTTCGTCGACACCGATGAAAAGGTTGTATCGCAATAATAACAGAAATTTTTGTGGAGGCGCGGTAGCGGGGTTGGTGTGTGGGCTCGTTTTTTCCCTTTTTCTGACTTTTTACCCGTTTGCTGACAAGAATTCGGTAGTAAGTTCATTTATTGTCTCCCAGACTCTGGCATCATTAACACACCCTGCAACGCAGCCATGCTGAAGGATATTTATGATGGGTTTTAAACATACTTTTACCATTACATGCTGATCAAAACTAGCAAACAGTGTCTGCCATTTATTTAATATGCAGATGTGTATGAGTAATAAATTTCAATAACTGACTTTCAGTGCAACCAGCGGATGTTTCGTTGCACGTAGTATTGATTCACTTTGAATCTGTACTACGTATGTAATTTGTGTGTTACTTACTTTCAGGGACCTGAGGTGGAGATAAATGAAGACTATGTGGAATTTCGAGCATGTGGAACTGGTGGACGTGGAAAGAATATTTATGAATTTCATATTGATTTCTACCTGCCAATTGACCCAAAGGTATCAGTGGTATATTTAATAGAAATGTATTTGCATTCTCTTTGAACCAAATAGTAGGCCAAATATTTGGCTGTACAATATTAGTGAAAGCAAATAATTGAAGTTCAGCCGGAGGAATGGTAGTTTGCCGTCAAAGCGAAAAAATAACACTCTACAGATTTTTTTTGTGACATGATTGAAATGATGTGTTTTGTTAGAGCATATGTATGCTAATAACAAGTGATGACGATATACCGTGTAATAGGTGAGAAAATTACACATTTTGCTGTGGAGCTTGATGTGTCAAATAAATTTCAAACACAGCTTCACAGTCCAAATGTGTTATTAAAGGTTTATTGTTGTCAGAAATATGATCTGCTAGATTTTTAGTATGACCTGAAAAGGATTACGAGAAAGCAAACCTCCAGTGATAATGATGGTAGCATTCGCTGAAAATTGCCAAGTTTTGCTGTATTAAAAAAGCAAAAAAATCCTGGATCTGGCTTCAGCCGTGCAGGCCTGGTGATGACGTCATGCCACCTCCAGTCTAATTATATCTCCATGGTAACACTGCATGGCGGGCCAGTATGGTTATGTCCCGTTAGGGCGACACCTTGTTAGTTATGGTATTATTGAAAAATTATTGGCGTGGTTCTTGAAATATCTTAATGGCCGATCACATTGTACACGCGTTGGCAAGACATTTTCGATATTTCTACCCATGCTGAGTGGTGTTATTCAAGGAAGTGTCATTGGTCCATTACTTTTCTTGATATTCATCAATGACCTTGTGGAGATATTGGCTAGCATTGGCATCAGTGTTATGCCTTTGCTTTATGACACTTCGTTGGGCAGTATTTAGTGCATTTTATGCCTTACTATCCAGTCATATGCCGAACAAAAGATGATGATGATTAGGGTAAATACACCATGCCGATTTTAGTGTGCTGTGACAGAGGTATGAGCTGTACCGATTGTAATCTCTTAGTTACTGCTGTAAGTGGCATGGCTCTGGTTGATGTATTGAATGTTTAACCTTCAGATGAGCAAGTACTCAGCAACGGGACGAATGGTGGAGTTTCAGTGTCGGAAGGTTGGTGTTGGTGAAAACTGGCCTCGCTTGATGGAGTCACCCCAGAAACCTACTTGGCTGCGTCCCGACTTTGACCATTTCACATTTAATGATTCCGACCAGTCGTCCAGCGAAGATATGGACAATCCACTGGTCAGTGAGTGGTTGAGATGTATAATTACTTTATAATTGATATAGGTAACTGCATTTATGTCTCATTTAAACTTTGCACTTAAACTTTAGAGGTGGCTCAGTGGCGCAGTGGGTAGAGCGTTGGACTTGCGATTAACAGGTCATGGATTCAAATCCTACTCGGGGCAAAAGCTGCGTAACAACCTTGGGCAAGTTGTTCACACCTATATGCCTCTGTCACCAAGCAGTATAACTTGGTACCAGCCAAGGAGCGGTGATGCTCTGCGGCTGGGAAGGTAACCGCAGGCCTGGCGGAATGTAATGGTAGCCTACCGCCGGGTGGATGACTTATAGACACCTGTGGGCTGACTGCCTGTACACCGGTATCAGCTCCGGGCCCAATGCTAGGTAATTAGTATGGGAAGCCTTTACGTTTTACTTAAACTTCAGTTGATTATTGCATCAACCAGTCTTAATCTTTAACTCAATCAGCTCCATCAGTCAGAGTGTGGGTGGACTGAAGTTCAGGGTACTCTGATCGCAGACTTTTTTTTTATTTGTGAAAATCAGTTGTATTTAAACAAAATCTAGTTTAAACAAGTCACGTCACATTTGCACAGTTATTGCAAGGCAAATGGCAGCCAATTTTAGGCGAACTTTGTATGACTTTTCAGAAGTTTAATGGTGGAAATTTTGACACTGAAATAATGCGTATGAGCAGAGTTATGTGTCAATGAAAACTAAGGATCTGATAGTTATGGACCACCATGTGGTTTTTATTGTTGAATCAAGAATATTTGACAACATAACTGTATAGTTTCATTTTAAGTATTACGTTTTTATTTTTATGAAGATGTTGCTTTATTTCATATTATATAAAAGTTTCTTGATTATTTTATTTTTTATGTCATTTACTATTCCTGCTGAAGTTGTGGTAGCTGATGTAACAGATGTCACAGCAAGCAATGCTGGATAATTTAGACAAGCAGTTGAAGGAATCCGAATTTAATGGTAAGTAAAAACTCATTATATTAAACTTTCTTGGAAATGACCTATAATGTGTCGAGTGGGACGTTAAATCCTACAATACCATACCTTATATTTAACTTGTTGTGTTTTTTTGTGTTTTAAGATAATTTATTACAGCAATAATGGCCAGCATCACTAAAAACTCAGATACGTAGATTATGAAAGCAACTGCATGTTTTTTAAAATGATGGCATTTTCAGCCGAGCCACAGAATTTACTCGTTGCCGAGAAATTTTCCTGTTAATGCGAATTACGCGGAATGTAATAAAATGACCGGTGATTAATTCAGTTGCTAATGTGACAACATTGTACAGTGGAAATAAATCCAGTAAATTGACCTCTTTCACTCTGCCTGTGGTTGTACGCGTTTGTTTCTGCTTTTATATTGGTAGACTTACAGTCTGGGTATGATATATGCCATTCTAAAAATAGAAGCGTGTAAGATAGCACATATTTCCAATTGACATATGGACGTAGGTTAAAACAATGACCTATTTCTGTATACATAGCAGGAAATAACTGATCAAAATAAATGGGAGGCTGCAGTTAAGCCGCCGAATTTGGATGATTTTGCCATGGCGAGCCGCAGATTTATTAAACTGGGCCGTAGAATTTGGCAAAATTGTCCGCGGAAAACTATGGGCCCTAGTTGTCAATTGTTGTGAAGCAACTGTCACATTATGATCACATATTGTAGTACAGAAATGTCTTAAAGAGTTACACAAATGCCTGTGCTAAACATCTAGGAAATTGTGAAAATAGTTTGTTTACAACTGCAGAGGATGGAGTAGTGTTGTAAGATTTTTCATCCAGCATACTGTCGACAGAATTATTTTTTTGCTGTATGGTGTTTGTTGCTGTTGGCAGTTATACATGACTTAAAGACATTCTACTTGTTTCTGTATAACCTATTCCAGTGGATTGGCTTCTCATACATATTTATAACTATCATGTATCGCTATCTCTTCTATGGCGTTGGTATGTTCAATATGATTTCTCTAAATATATTGTATGTATTTTCTACAGCATGTATATACTGCTTGGTGCTGCGTGGTGGTGCAGTAGATAAGGCATAGGACTTGCAATATATAGGTCACTAGTTCAATCTCCGGCCACTCACAGTTGGTGCCCGCTAAGGGTGATGATGCTTTGTTCTTGGGAAGGTAACCGTGGGCCAGGCAGCATTGTAACAGTCATCATTTGAAATGATACAAACAGTTATATGACACTATCATAAATGCAAACTGCACTGCAGCGGTCAGTTTCATATACAGTTATAATAATGTTACCGTGCAGTAACACAGAAACTCATGTCTGTATATCTGGAGATGCATGGCAGTTTTCCAAATGAGTAATAACAATAACAAGTTTTTAGAGTAAAAATAAACTTGGCAAAAAGCTGCATCGCCGACTTTTCCCCTCACGGATGCAAATGGATTCGTCTAGTCTTGACTCCCTTTCAGCACATTGTTCTGAGTCAGCCCCCCAAACGACATCTCGATCGGTTCAGTCATTTTTGCAGGGCACACCCTTTTACCTAAGCCTGCAAAAATCCTATGCTTTACAATGCTTTTTAGTTTGCCAGACAACCCCCAAAATTTCCCTTTCCAATAGGAGGATTACGGTTTTATATAGGACCACCCAAGTCTCCACCCAAACGGCATGTTGACCAATTCAGCCGTTTTTGCAGGGCTCACGAACGTGACTAACAGACACACAGACCACGTTACTCTGTCTGTATTAAATATTCATTCTGTTGGTTAGATATTCTGTGAATGACGTCGCACCGGACACTGGCAAAATAAGTAACGATTATCAAATTCTAATTGAAAATTTCAGAGAAGAAAAAGAATGGGGTGCTAAGGAAATGTTAACATCAAAGTCTTTCAAATAATTGAGAGTGATTTTACGCACTGCATATCGACTCTTCCCGTTTTCTGCTGGTGTACCATAGAATATTTAACATTACAACAGAAAAATCAACTTGATCACGTACTCTTGTTCGTGAATATATTTAAATACTTGTATAAACACCGTTTTCTCATTTAATATTACTAACATCATAAGAATTCACTTTTTACTGGCCCACCCTGTAACTTGTTAGTGAAATGAAACGTGCCTTGTATGTCAATGCTGAACTTGTGTCTGCCTTAGACACACATGTGGAAATTTACGCCACAGTTGGTCCGGCTATAATGATTTGCCAGATGCTGGCTGTACTAGAGGTACTTCATCCTCTGCTTGGCTGGGTCAGGACTGGTGCGTTAATGCCATTTCTACAGGTAGGTCGAATGCTGTACCACTAACGTTTGTGTAAGACTGAAGGTGTGAATGTTTATATGCATGATCATGATGATATGATTACTGTAATCTTTAGTGTTTAATTACATTGCCAAGCCAAGACTGATTGATTGATTTTGAGGTTTTCTTGTCCCACTCGACAAAGAATAGGTCTTTTTGGAGACGTTCTTTCCAGCCAATCCCTTGACGTGGTACTGAAGAAACTAGACCCAATACAACAAAAGCAAGCAACACAGGAATAAAATTATGTAAGCTAATGCAAAAATGCAGCAATACTAAATAAGTAAACACAAAAACGAAATTTAAACTAAACTCAACATGCAAATTTAAGAACTGGTCAAATGTGTGCGTATCATTGTACACAACAATAAATAATGCAGCACAGAACAGATCTGGTTATTTTTCCTCCTAACCTCCGGACAATCGTCATAGAGGGGAGGGGATACCAAGACAAGAGGTCGGCTGCGAAGAACGTCTCCAAAGTGACATATTCTGTGTCGAGTGGGACAGGAAGCCTTAACTCAGTCAATCAATCATCATCATCATCATTTATTATGCACAAAGCAGCACAAAGAAAACAAAAACATGCAGTCTGTATAAAACATACACACCCACACGTACAAATGCACAGTACAAATCAGCAACAGGTACACGTGCATATTGATTGGTTGTTGACGATTAGGTGGCGCATTGGGTGGAATGTTGGACTTGTGATCAACAGGTCGTGGGTTCAAGTCCTACTCGGGGCAATAGCTGCGTAACAACCTTGGGCAAGTTGTTCACACCTATGTGCCTCTGTCATCAAGCAGTATAACTTTGCAGCTGGGAATGTAACCGCAGGCCTGGCGGAAAATAATGGCAGCCTACCACCGTGTGGATGACTTATAGTCACCTGCAGGCTCACTACCTGTACACTGGAATCAGCTCCAGGCCCAATGTTCGGTAACGAGTATGGGAAGCCTTTACCTTTTTTTACTGTCATTGTCAAGTGACAGCTAAATGCTATTCCTAACTGCTTTGCGGCAGCACTCGCTAACTTAACTGGGTTGTTTGTATTGTAAATGCTGCCTGTGGTAATAAGTCTGTCCACAACAGAACGAGACATAATATACTGATGGATGTTATTGCTAACATTTGTAGATAAGTTGTGTTTCAGCAAAGTTCTATGCATTATACTGCTCGTATAGTCTGCTGGTCTATAAAATGACTTGTTAGCTATGCGAGTGAACTGTAAAGTTACGTTCACTGCCTCACTTGCCCCATACAGGCTCTGGGGCAGCAATGCGCCCTGCTTCATTTGTTGATTTTGACGCTGTATAATTTGTATAATTTCTTACTTACTCTCTTCCTTACTTATTTACTTCCTTACTTATCTACTTATAACTCAATCAATCAAGCTACCTTACTTGGCTTCTGTAATTTGTAGGTCGGTGGTCGTAGTCTAGTCCTATTTGGTCTGCTGGCAGCTGAACCAAAGTTGCAGGACAAAGAGCCCGTTATGTGGCTGTTTCTCATCTGGAGCATGATTGAAATGATCAGGTCATTGCGCACAATACGTCTTACAAAATACCGAATATTATTGTTGTTTGCCGAAATGACATTATTTGAAATTACTTCAGCTACATTTTGCCAATTTTTACTTCACCCTGGTAGGGGTACGAAGTATTGCAATTATCGTGTATGTATGTATGTCTGTCTGTTTATTTGTTTGTTTGTTTGTTTGCTCGCATATCTCAAAAACACACATCCAAATTTGTATAAAATTTTCTGTACATGTTACCTGTGGCCATGGCTTGGTCCTTTGACAATGATGCAATATGCTATATGTTTCTGGTTTTGTGGATGCCATCATGTTTTCACATAATGGGCCATGTGGGCAAAATCAATCAGACGACGTTATGTTTTATTCAAGTTTACCAGGTTGCAGCACCATTCGGCGTCAGTGCCACGCGCATGGGGATGAAGTCTGCTATGTCTGATTGCCTTGCTTTGGTATACAACTAACTTAACTAACACTGTTACCATATGCCACTAAACGGCTGTCATATGTGTATTAACGAAAGCGTCGTTGGTGATCATCTTAAGTGATCTTCAGACCCATGCTGAGCTATTGCAAGTGTTTTAAAATACAAAATATCATGCAGTTATGAATCACTCACTTATGATGTTTATCAGGTGCAACAGTCACTAGTTGTTGATAAAATTTGGCTTACTTTGTAGCAGTTTGTTGACAGAATATTTCGCTGGATATTGTCATCAGCCGTATGTCATTCTGCTTTGGATTACCTAAGAGACTTTACAAAAAATGATAGCTGACCTTGTTGTTGTTATTTTTTGCGTTTACTTTTAGGTATCCATATTACATGCTTAACGTCATTGATCGGGAAGTTGCGTTCGTTACGTGGTTGCGATACACTGCTTGGATTCCTCTGTATCCAACAGGATTTGTGCTGGAGGGTACGTACGCATTGTTTAACAAGTGGTTGAAGAATTTTGACGAAAGGCCGCAAAATACAGCCCACATTGCTATCTTGTAATCCATCTTGGCAACGAATGGGTTGTTCCGACCTTGACCCCATATGATACCTGCTTTAGTGCTTTAGTTGGGGGTAAAGGCGGGATTTTCACCTCTGCCGATGGGTAGCAGGTAGCACTTGTGTGATTTCCATATGGCATGTGAGTTTTCCATAGTGGTGAGGCATAAGTTATTGCTAAATGCTATATGCTGTTTACTTTACTTTACTTACTTACAATACACGGTTCCTTTGGCCCACACAAGTCAGCCGTTCAAAAGCATCTCCATCGGTTTAGCGGCTTTGCGTACACTGTACCAAAGACTCCAGTGCTTTTCAGTTGGGTAGACAAACACCGAAATTGCCCATTCTCCTTGGGGGACCGGGAACCCCCATTTATTACATGGTTTCTGGGCCCACCTGAGTCAGCCTCCCAGAGGGCATCTGGATCGGTTCAGCCATTTTTGCAGGGCTCACAAATGTGACCAACAGAGAGACAGACAGACCACGCTGCTCTTTATGTAGCAATAGGCTACTATCAGTAGCTAACACTGCGATGCGACCTTAAAAATATAGACTATTATATTGCAAGGAGATCGCAATCAAAACTGACACAGAATGTTCCTAAATGTTACTTAGTTGTAGTATTAATTAAAAAATCATTAAGAGATGCTTTTGGACGGCTGACTTGTGTGGGCCAAAGGAACCGTGTATTGTAAGTAAGTAAAGTAAAGTAAACAGCATATAGCAGTTCGCAATAACTTATGCCTCACCACTATGGAAAACTCACATGCCATATGGAAATCACACAAGTGTTACCTGCTTGCCTTACCAGTGAAGTCAGCGCTTGCTCACTGGATGTAAAACAACAGAAGCAGCAGAGTTCTAAAAATAGACATTCCATCAGTGATTGATGTAAACAAAAACAAACATGTCGGCAAACGATAAGTTAACCAATCAACACTTATTAGCTTAGTATGAATGCTATGTAATAACACTGAAGTGCATTATTTTAATTTTTCTCATCATCGAAAACCAAACTTTCTGTCTGTCTTCGCAAGTTTGCAAAACAAGCGTAAACAAACGTCTATTTTTAGCACTCAGCAAAGATTTTTTCGCTGTTTTTGCTGGCGGCAGCAAAGTCATCACTGCTTCACTGGACAGACAATTTCACGATTCTGCTTGACTTTGCTGACCTCAGTGCTGCTAGTCTGAACAGAATGTGTAGCAAGCACTGTATCTTTAACAATCGAAGGTCGATAGGGTATTTTTAACCATTTTTAACCATGCCAACAGCAGTCGTGGGGGTAGGGTTTTTACCTCCATTTGTCTGTGTGTCTGTTTTTCTGCATGATATCTCAAAAAACGATGCCGTTAGTGTCATCAGACGTGGCACAGAAATGTTCCAAGATGAGTCCTGGAAACTCATTTATGCTGGGATCAAAAGGTCAAAGTTCAACGTCACGAATCACAAAAAAACACTTCTTGTCTGGATCTTTGCACTCTTGTGATTGCTGGCTTCTTCTGTTTGTGAACTGTAGGCACTAGGCAGTAGTGAATTCGTGAATTCTTCATGTACGTTATTGGAGAAAATATATGTATTTTATAAAATATATGTATATGTATTTTGTCAGATATAAAATGGAAAAAAGTGTTTGCTGTTTGGCGTAATGCAGGTATCATTATGCTGCTTGCGGTTCCATACTTTGATCAGTCTAACAAATGGTGTCTCGCTCTCCCAAATGTTGCTAACATTTCCATTCATTTTCCGACACTGCTTCGGATCTACATGCTGGTTTTTATCCCAGGTAATAGACCATAATTTTATTTTATCCTTTATTTTATTTTCATCTTGCCCCCTTTGGGGTGCAAAGTATTGTGATCACAGTATCTGTTTGTCTCTTTGTTTAAATCTTTATGTTTGTTTTTTGTCTGTCTTGTCTGTTTGTCCACTTGCTTATCTCAAAAAAGGACACGTCCACATTTTATTGAATTTTTAAAATATTACCTGTGACTGTGGCGTGGTCTTCCTCTGACGGCAGTGCAATATGTACTTCTGGTTCTGTCGATGACATCATGTTTAAGCATAATAGAGCCAATGAAACAGAATCAGAGAAGACGTGTATGTTTTGTCCAGTTCGCCAGGTGGTTGTTTGGTCGAGATTGCCTGGTGGCGGCACCGGGGGCGAAGTCTGCCGTCTTTGACACCATCTTGTTGTCTAATAGTGCACGATACAAAGGCAGTGTAGGTAATACTAGTGTCTCCTGCTTAATCCAAACTCGCTAGTTTCATCAGCAAAGGCATGCGTGTCTGTCTCTGTGTGTTGATCACACTGATATACTGTGAAAAACGGTTGAACCGATCGAGATGCCGTTTGCGGGGCTACGATACTATATGATATATTTATGTTTGCTCAAAAGCTGACAAAATGGCCAGCTTAGTCTAGCGCACGGCACAGAAACAAACAATTAAGGAAAAACTAAAAACGAAAAAACCAGTTACCTCAGAAGAAACGTGAAGGCAGTCTGGGAGGAAGAAGTGAAACTAGGGGGATAGGACTTGCAAAACAGGTAGGTTTTAAGCCGGGAATGAAAAAGAGAGGGAGTTGTGGATGAGCAGAGTGGTGAAACAGAAGAGGAAGAAGTGGTGGTTGAAGGAATAGGTGAGTCGGAAATGGAGGAACTGATACCAGAATGAGGTTGACGACATGGGTTCAAGGAACCATGTGTTAGACGTGGGTTGAGATTCCCCACGGGAAGACGCAATTTCGGAGTTTGTCCAGCCCAATCAAAAGCATTGGGAGTCTCTGCTGTGGTGTACGCAGCAAAAGTGATCATACAATCGTTAATAGCAGCATGCAGAGAAAGGGATCATTTAATATGTAATAGCGGCACGACGTGTTGCAGCCTTTCATCAAAACTCTTTGACCATTTGTAAATATTTCCGACTTAGTCAGGGTTTCCCCGAATTGATCTTATAATTATATCTTACGATTAAGATGAGACAGGACCTTTGCATAGCACCTTATAGTGAGTGCGATACTTATCTCTAAAGCTCTCAGAATGGCACGTGTTAACGAGGGATCATACAGTTTTACTTGCCACCCACACTCTAATCCACGAACGGAATGAGTCATCATGCCTTTACGCCCAGCCGCAGAGCATCACCGCACTTTGTCGGTACTCATTTCCCGTCCAACAGAGGATAGGAGGCTGAGTTGGCCTAGGTGGCTGGTTACATACCGAGATGGTATGCCCGCCCAAAGACGGTCACCCATCCGAGTACTAACCACCTGACAGTGCGGCGGCCGGAGATCGAACTCACGAACGTTAGTCGCAAGTCGGACGCCCTAACCACCAGACTACCAAGCTACCAAAGAATGTTAGGATACCACAGCAACATCATCGTCATAATTATACGAAACGGTACGATACGGTAGATTAACGTGCGCTTAAAAGCTGACGGGATGGCCAGCTTAATCTAGCACACGGCCCAGAAACGAAAAAATAAGGAAAAAATAACATCAAAAACCGAGTAGCTCAGAAGAAACGGTCCAGGCAAAGATCCGTGGAGGCAGTCCGGGAGGAAGAAGTGAAACTAAGGGGGTAGGAATTATCATCGAATTTTCATCATTGTCTCCTGTTTAATTCCGACTGAACATAGGTGCATTCCAAATGTCAATAAAAGTGGGGAAAACTGGAGACGGTCGAATTTTACAGACGGGTCTGGTGACGGCTGAAAAAATTCATGCTGTGGTCAGTTTTATATAATGTATTTTATTTTCACTCGATGCGGCTGTTCTTGTTGCAGGAATGTATCTGTTAATGCAACGAATGTACGAGCAGCGGAAAAAGAAAATAAAACCCGCAAAGTCCGCGCAGAAGTTGAAGTCGAAGAAGCAGTCATGATGTTGGCGGTTGTTTGCCGCAGTTTTCCTTTTGACTTAGTGCTCGTGAAAGCCATACCTTATCGGCACTTTGTATATAATACGTTGTCATTGTTGTGAGGTTTTTGGTGTATTTAATTTTTTACTATTTGTGTCCGTTATGCATTGCATAATAGAATGTGTATGCTAGATAGACTTTGCTATTTATGGAAATAGTACATGTAGTTTCGCGGAAGAAAAAAACGAAAGAAAACGGATGTTGTGCATGGTATGAAACATCGATTATAAATAAAACATTAAAGAAAATAACATACTGTCCGTTGTTGCAAAATGAAACGTAGTATAGTGTCTTTCGGTCCGTTTGTTTCCACTCTGTTTTCTGAACCGACTGACCTTTAATCTTGATCTTTGTATGTGTATGGATCATGACAATATCTCGCATGGGATTGAAGGTCAAGGTAATAGCTCAAGGTAACACGGTCGGTCTGACCTCGATCGAAGGCAGTTTTTCTAGCTAATTATCTGCTAAGAGTAGGAGAGTTGTGCTGATGTGCGGTCAAAACGTTTCATATGATCATTTGTCTTTTAGGCGGCTATGTTTTGAGAGGCCAATTAAAGGTTCGGCTGTAAGGTCAGGGCTGTAGATAAGCCTTTATGAGGTAAGTAAGTAAAATTCTTAATCTAGTGTGTACGACGTTTACACACAGCAGTCTGCGCACAGTTCACTATGGAGACGAGGAAGTCTGGGGGTCGTGAAATTTGACCGACAGGAAATCGGTGAAATCGCGCGTGGCTTACCTGACAAAAAAACAACAAAATTTCGCTTGCCTGAATCTCCAGCTGTCGGTTAATTTTCGGATCGCGCCGAAAATCTGCCATGGCCAGCCCCAGACAATGTACTCAGAGTGATCCAGAATTCATTCAAATCGGTTCACTTACGGCAGAGTTATAGCCGAACGAGAGAATACCGCCAAAACGCGCCGTAAAGTGAATTCAATATTCGGCTGAAGCCTAGCGTCGAGCCGAATGTGTCGTTAGGCACTGACTGGTATGTTATAGGAAGTGAAGACAAGAACTCATCAGGAGATGAGATAGCAAACGTCACCTTTTTACGACGATATGGCACGTACGTACTTCAAAATACTAAAAAAAGAGAACCTACTTCGTTTAACCAATTAGACGATAGCTAGCCAAGTACTGCGCATTC
>Ga0209780_1002043_pt1 | contig 13997 bp, 13 predicted proteins | sample WorMetexBAHAMAS2_FD_187384 | JGI IMG/M metagenome (GOLD analysis project Ga0209780, IMG submission 187384) | Marine gutless worms symbiont microbial communities from Max Planck institute for Marine Microbiology, Germany - Inanidrilus exumae... | ecosystem: Host-associated > Annelida > Digestive... | reverse complement strand
GAGAAAGCCGTTGTTGATTACCACAGGTTGTCAGCATACTGTTTTAAACTGCAGTGTGACTACCTTGTAGTTTTCCAGAAAAACAGTGCCAGTTGAAAACAGAGCCATTTGTCTAAATGGTATGTTTATTACTTGTGCTCCCCCTCCCAACTACGGTGCTCAGTCACCCCTTGTGCCTACAGCGCTTGGTTACACCTCATGCCTATGGCGCCTGCTTTTCGTGCCTATGGTGCAAGATCCATTACGGTTGCTGGCCACTAGTTCCGAATTGTTCAACAGAGCTTGTCACCCATTTGCAGTGGCGTATAAAGATGGCGTGTGGGGCTCAAGCGGCACTTGCTAACCCCCCCCCCCCCACGACCATATGTAGGGTATAATGATGCCACATGCCAAATTTAATGCAGATCTGATCAGAACTGGAAGAAAGAGCAGACACACACAGACACACATTCAGTTGGACGTTGCAGAGAATTTGGGAGAGGTTTCTTGTATGGAGTGTACAGGCCAGGGGAATAACTTTGAATCAGTTCCAGTGGTAAAAATGGAAACTAGACATACTGTAACAGTAACTTGGCGATCATTTGGCGATCTGCAATTATTGCAGAGCTATGGCGGCCTGAATTAGCAAGACGTTGACATTTTTGGAGAAATTTTTGCGTTTTTTTTGGAAAAGTGACCCCTTATGGTAAGATGTTCAAAATACTTTTCTGAAAATTTTTTATAGCGACACTGATCGACATGTTCTGTTCAAATTTCGTGAAATTTGGCCGATGGGAAATCGGTGAAATCACGCGTTGCTTACCTGACAGAAAAAAACTGGAATTTTACCTGGCTCTCCAGCTGTTGCTACTGCACGGATCGTGCCCAAAATATTCCGAGCCAGCTCCTGACAGTGTTCACAGAGTGCTCCAGGTTTCATTCAAATCGGTTTACTTTTAGCGAAGTTATGGCCAAACGTATGAACACCACCTGAAGCCTAGCTTTGAGCCGAATAGTAAATGCATATCCGTATATAAACAGAAAATCACTGAATGTGAATATGTTTTGCAGGTTTATACCGGAACGTCTTGAAACACTGGGGCCGGATCTTGCAACTGCACATTTTGTGGTTGCAAGACATGGTGCTGTTAAATTTGAGGGGTCAAATCAGTGGATATCAATGTCGAAGAACTCAGATGGTGGTAAATACCAGAACCTGCTGCCTACAGTGCCGAGCTATGATATACGTTTGGAAGCTGTTGATATGTCGGACACAGATATGATGTACATCAGCCTTGATAATTTTGGTAAGTACCATAATATCTCAAATATAATATGCAGGCTAAGTTCAGGCCCTGATTTGACAGTAATATTAAAGTTCGAACTATAATTCTTGCCCAATTTTCAACTGTTAAAGTCCTGCTGTGTTGCAATAAGCAGGTCATTAAATGCTCAGTTGCTGTAGTCACTCATCTTTTTCAACTATTGTATTCACACCTGATTCTCTGACTGCTTGTTAGGCATCATTATAGTGGTCCTTTTAGTAACATTGTTATTTATGCCACTTTAAAAATTTGTTTACTTACGTACTTACTTACGGCCATCATGGTCTACTGTTTCACTGTTAAGACTATTAGCCGTGGTCATCTGCAGGAGGGGCTCCAATAACAACATACAAGTCTTGTGGTTATATATGTTAAAATTAGCAATTTTCAGCCATGGCATATGCCGCTGTATATTGACAGGCACACGTAATATCTGACTGTTTCCTTACAGTTTCTGCAGCAGAAAGCGGCTGCAGTTCAACTGACTCAGCGGATTACGTTCTGCCAAGAATAAGAACCAAATTCGGAAGCATAGTTTCTGCTTATGCAGTCCAGCCACTTGGAACAGTTTGCCGTCTGACTCTGATTACGTGATGTCGTTCACGCTAAAACATTCAAGAAACGGATCAAGAGTGTACTTTTTGATTGCACACAGCGACGACTGTTGTATGGCACTGCTGGATGTAGCATATAGCAGTGCCATACAAATTACATCTCGAACTTGAACTTGAGCAGGCGCAAAGCCTGTGATGATTACCACTACTGCTGACGCTTAGATCTAATTGATCTTCTCGTTCATAATTTGTTGCCATGTGAACATGTAAACGTTGTAGTTTCCTTGTCAAGTCTGAAGTACCTGAGCGTTGCCGGATGCCGTAACGTTGATGACTGGTGCCTGGATCGGTTCGTTCAGTTTCGGGATTCACTTGTCTTTCTCGATGTCAGCCGTTGTCCACTAGTAACGGAACGCGGTCTTGCCACTTTGCATAAACTTCAGTCAGTGTGCTTTATAGTGTGCCTGTTATTACTTTTTGATTACTTTTATTCATTATGTGTTTCTTGTAATGTAGCAGAGGGCTGATGTAATGGGAGTGACAGCCCTTTCTTTATGAGTCTGATAGTGGATGTAGAAAGGATAAGGCCCAGTGGTTTGGCGTCAGGAAGAGTATTCAGGAAGTGTTGTACCAGTCACCGTTCATGGTCAAAGGACAGCCAAGTAACTGAAAAGTGGCCTCAAATGCTGTATGCGTCAGCCTGTTTTATGTTCTACCATTATCTGCTTTACAATGCTAATGTTTGGTTTTCTACAATTCATTATTATTGTTTATTGAATTATGTGTTAGTTATTAGGCCACTTCCAGCGTTAGCGGACTGTTGCTATACGTGGTGTGCCGTGGTCTGTAGTGTAATATAATGTAAAACGTAAATTTATATAGCGCATCATCGCCAAAGCCTCTTAATGCGCTGAATACACTACTACTGTGAGAAAAGGAAGGTTTTGAGAAGACGGTCAAAAACAGAAATGTTAAAGGAGGGGTCACGTAAACGTTTTGACAGTGAGTTCCATGTCGACGGGCCAGCGATAGCAAATGCTTGACCGCCGTGTGTGATCTGCCGATGTGGCGGCACTGTCGGTTGATGGCTGGCAGCTAAATGAAGATGCTGTCGTGATGCAGTCTCAGAGACTGGTGCCCAGTGTACCGCCAGATACTGTGAGTCTGTTGGTCACATTCATGAGCCCTGCAAAAACGGCTGAACCGATCGAGGTGCCGTTTGGGGGGCTGACTTGGGTAGGCCCAAGGAACCACGTATTAGATGGGGGCCCGATCCCCAAAGGAGAAGAGTTAATTTTTTGTGTCTAAAACAATGCAGCTGCCAATAAGTACAGTGTGTTGAATAAATTAGATTTTCCATTTATCCTGTCAGTTACATATACATGCAGTGGCGTAGTCAGGGTTTGGAAGTAGGGTGGGCATAGGGTGTCTGGGGACGGAAGTCCCCCAGCGGAATCGAGGGGCAGAGCCCCGGTAGGGTATCTGGAGACAAAGTCCGGCAGAGCCCGTGTAGGGGATCTTGGAGTGAAGTCCCCCCCCCAAAGCTGAAGCACTATCTATAAATGAACATGGAATTTTTGACTTTTTATGGCATTAATAATCAGATACCCCCGAAAAACTCCTCGAATTTGTGCAAATCGCAAGACCCGCACTGGCGACGAGGGTTGGGTGGGCATGTGAACACCCACTGTATACATGTCCCGATGATCGTTCTGTAAACTGATGTAATTGGTGTGGTGCACACTGAAACATTATATACCGTGGAGTGTTACCACAGAGTGTTGTGTTTTTTTTCAGTCGTCTGCAGCGGTTGCGTATGTACGACATGCCAGCGGTGATGGACAAAAAGTTAGTTGCTCTGCTTCTTGAGGAGGCAATGCCAGCTGGATGCGTTGTCGAGGGTGTGGATTTCAGTGCCCCCGAAGACGAATCAGTTGCCAACTCCAGCTCTCTGCCGACGTTTATACAGCGCTATGAGAATATGGCATATAGTGAGCACCAAGAAAGACGTGCTGAGATTGACAACGTCACGCAGTTCATTGAACCTGATAGCAGCCCGTCATCGAAGTCTACAAAACAGGATGTCGATGGCAAACTCTTTGAGGAGAAGAAAGTATCGAGTTGAAACTGACAAACAGTTGTTACCTTACATCCTAAACATTTTGCCATGATTAAAAACGGGATGCGTTTCATTGTCCTGCACTGCAAGTGTCCTTTATTTGATGGCATGGGTAGATGAGATAGTAGTCAGTTTAGTTTTGAAGCCATTCATCAAACAGTGCCACCAACTCATAAGGTCTTGGCCGATTATCTGGATCGTGGCTACTATGTTAGATAGAACATTAAATAATTATTGCTGCAGTGGCAGTATTTTGCAAGTATTAGTGTGCTAACTATTGATGGGTGATCTCAGCTTAGCTTGGCAAGTAGGAGTAATGTTCAGCTTTTTGGCACCGTTGACTTCAGATAAAACTTTTTGGCAGTGAAACTTTTGCAGTGGCAGTTTGGCTTAGTGGTAGTGTTGGTCTCAGTCAACAAAGCTACTCTGCGTCAGGCCCGGTTAGTACTGGGATGGGTGTCCATTTTAGTATATTATCAGCCACAGAGATCAATTCAGCCAGGTCATCTTTTCGTCATTAGGCACAGTGAGTAACAGCGAAATCTGGGGTATAAACGGGCTCTCCAAGCAATACAATAGCAGTGGTCTCACAGCATAAGCTGATGTCTGGCTGAGGGCTACAGAAATGGGCTCATGTGGTTGGTTGCGTGGCTCAGTGGTAGAACGTCGGTCTGGCACCGGCGAACTTTCCCTATCCTACGCTCAACCTGCAGCTGATGGGTGACTACTTATGCGGGTAAATCGTCCATACAAGGTCAGCCAACTAGGCCAACTCAGCCTTTCATCCTTTGAGGTCGATAAATGTGTAGTAAGCGATAATCGGATGTGCGTTACCTTGCTTGGGTGACGTCATCTGGTGAACTACGGAGTAAAGGCAGGATGGTTAATTCCATTCGTGGATAAACGTGTGAGTGGCAGGTAAAACTGTGTGATCCCTCTAACAAGTGCCATTCCTGAGCTCATTAGAGGTGGCTTACGACGATGCGCTATACAAATCGACGTTTACTTCACTTCGCTTGTGTCCCTCGAGAAGGACTGTGATTTTTATAATGAATCTTTACCATATATTATAAACGTCTATCAGCTGAGTTACATTGGTACCTGCAGCAGTCTGCAGAGCTCCAGTGGCGTAGGTATGCGGAAATAATAGTATGTTATTTGGGAAGTTGAGGCGTTATCCATACTAACATTTTTCAGGTTCACATGACGTTTCTGACTCTGAAAGATGTCATTTCTGTTGTTTGTATTGTGACGGTACAGAGACACCGTAAGTAACATTGTTGAGGAGAACTCCGGCGTCTTCTCCAGTCCGAATGCATTAGTTGCTGTTGGCAAGGGCATGCAGACAGTAAAGCTGTGCTTTAACAAAATCCTCCAGTTCTTAACTGCGTATGTCGGATTACATAGGTTGACCTAGTTTAGATCCGTAAAATGGTTGATGGTGTTGTGTTTTTGTTCTGTTTCTCAATTTGGCGCCCCTGTTGGAGATAACCCCGAGATTTTTGGCATCAGAAAACTAGAATCCCTAGGCCATCATCTGGCGTTATTTGCTGATCTCAAGTTTAGCAATTTTGGTACAGTGCCGGCTTGTGACGGACAGACACGACGCCAGCATATACCGCGCTACCACAGCATAGCGTCGCGCGGTAAAAAGCTGATGCAACTATGCATCAAATGTTGTCTCCTGGTGTATCGGGCCCAGTCGGCAATAAATCCAGAACAAATGTCCGATCGAAGTAATGTGGCAAAAGGCCCTCGCGGCTGCAAATGGATTCGTACGATCTTGACCCATCTAATATGTGGTTTCGTGGACCCAAAGGTCATCTGGATGAGTTCGGCCGTTTTTGCACAGCATGTCCGTGACCAACACAGACAGACATACCGGTACCACGTTACGTGCGACATTTTTAGCAACAGGCCGCATCTTTTGCACTGCATGCATGCGATGCGGCCCGAAAATGAGGCCAACTATACGTGAATAATTGAAAGTAGTGTGACTTTTTCAGCGTGGTGAGTGTTGTGGTCGAGAAGTCAGAATTCAAGGCTTCAGATCATTAAATACACGTAAAAAAGTAGGTTGTTTTTTTACTGATTTCATTAATCACCGTGCGTACAACAAATCTTTATAAGCATGCAGAACGACTGGCATTTTGACTTTGAGAGCCCACAACCTGGTTTTAGGCCCCCTACTTTGAGGAGTGTGTGTCTACCATCGCTAGAACGCACACGGTCGTGTTACAATTTTTACTTTGCCCCTGTTGGGGGTGCGAAGTGTTGTGATCAGCGTGTCTGTGTGTTTGTTTGTCTGTTCGCTTGCGCGTCTCAAAAGCCACACATTCAAATTTCACCGAATGTTCTGTACGTGCATTTTAAGGGCCTTGGCGGTCTTTCTCTGACGGCAGTTCGATACGTTATGTACATCCGGTTTTGCAGATGACGTCAAGTTTTCACATACCGGGATAATGGACCGAATAGGCCAGAATCAGAGACGACGCATATGTTGTTTTATCCAGTTCGCCAGATGGCGACACCAGGGGCGAAGTTGGCCGTCTTCGAGTGCATCTTGTTGACGTAGTGCCTCCAGTGCTTTGACACTGTTGGTCCGGCGACAAGAAAGACATCCGTTCTGTGAAACCTGCTTCATAAAGTACAGCGACCCGACCTGACCGTGACCCGGAGTAATTCCAGGAAATTAGGCCGAGTAAACAACAACCGAAAGTAATAATAGACTAGTAGTTAACGCGGGCCCCATCCGTGCCATTCTGGAGGCAAACCCAATAAAATTCGGGGTAAACTGGTCTTATGTGTAGGCCTACGACGGTGAAATCTGAGGCATTTTTGGTCATAAACACACGGGGACATTTTTTGGCCATTGAGGCAATTTAAGTTAGGGTCCTTGGCACTTTCGATTAGGTGACAGGCAGCGTCAGCTGTTCGTACTGTGTCATCGGCATGATTCGACACATTCTTAAGACACGTTTCAGGCGTCATTTCAAAACTTCTCAGTCTACTACCGTACATAATATCACAGCGCATTAGCCGTGTGCGCTGTATAAATTAACGATTGACGTGGACAGGAAAGCCATTCGGCCAATAAAATAGCCCTGTTCCAATATCCCCAAAAGTTTCTATTGGACACCACTCCCAACGTGTAGTAAATCCTGCAGAGAAGGCTGGTGATACAGAATCTGACAGCAGTATAGTGGCTGCGTCGTTTGCATCCGCCACCACGATGTAGCCTACATAACAACAGGATGAGGTGATGTTACTGGTCGCTAAAATATCAGAAACCCGGAGAACGTGCTGTACATATATCCGTGCAGGAACGACGCTTTGTTGAGAAGCATCAGCCAGACCTGGTCACCCCGATCCAGTGCGAGGATGACCACATTGGACGCCGTTGACCAGTATGGAATGCTCTCTGCCCAGACGGTGATTACCATTTCGCCATTCTTCAGTATCATCACCGCAGCCTACCAACAGTAAAAACGTGACAGCAACGACTTAATATATAGGCCTATAGCCTTGTCAGTCGTAACTTGTACTTGTTGTTGTGGAACAAGATTATAAAACAACATGCATGTTCACTATCGCTAACAGTAAACTACCTACTTTCGTTGTTTCACATGTTTGGTCCTCAGAGGTTTGTGGTAGCATTTTTTTGTTTGCTACCTTCTGGTGTAATAAATAAATAATAATATTATAATAATAATAATTACGCTTATGATGTCACTGTTTAAGTACCTCCGCCAGTTTTGGCAGGGATACTATTTTCATGGCCGTTTGACTTGTTCACGGAACGTGTTCACGTAGAACCTGGACAGGCGCCTGTGAAGACGGGTTTCCAAAGTTACCCGTGTTGACGTGGGGCCGTATAGTGTGTACCGAGCTTCAGACGTACGTTGTACTTTGTTGTAGGCCTAATTACGACAGAAGCCGCTCTGAGTCACGGGTGCTGAATGTGATAATAAACTTGTGACGGTCGAACTAAGTTGACAACATTTGTAATGGTCGACGTGCCGTCATGGCAGAAAAGCAGAAAACGAACTTGGCTAAGTTCAAAGTTTGGAACAAAGTTGCAGAGGGAAATACCCTAATTTTTGAGATACCGGAATTCCCTTACAACGCGTTGAAGGATAAGCCGAGCCGAGAGTAGACTCCTTGCCGTAAACCACCTCGATACGTTCAGCACGACAGAACACCGGCTTATGACAGACAGACACCGGGCCATAGCATGTACCGCGCTATGCGTATGCGTTGCATATGCGTCGTGCAGTAAAAACGTTAAATGCCTAACACGCCTAAGCTACAAGATTAATTTGAACTACGAAACATAATTTTATAACAGTAGCTTGAAATCAGTTAATAGGCCAAGAGGCATGCTATTCAGTTTATCGACTGACAAAATATGCTCTTTAGACCCATTTCGTTGCTGTTCTTTTTCGACAATGTTTCTGGTTGAATTTTTAAATGTATTCATGCTACTTCGACAACATTTTAGAAAACGTTAGAAACGTGACACGAATGAAAACGTTAATAAACGACACCACATATGGAAGTGATGATTTGGATGAACGTGGCCCACCTTCTGTCTGCCCTGCGCGGCAATGATGACGTTGAACTGGTACGTGCCGTTGACTGGAGCCGTGAATCTTCCAGTGTCCGCATCGTACGCGTCGCCGACGTTCGTGACGACTCGGTCAAACACGATGTCCGAGTGTTGAGAGATTGGTCCGATGTTGTTCGTCAGTCCGACGAAGAACGCCACAGCTTGTCTTCTTGGCGCCGCAGCGCCTAGTGCGCACGTAAAAGGGTAAAAAGGCTAGATTTGTATAGCGATCACTTATGAAACTCAACTCTAAAGCGCTCATGATGGCACAGATTTACCTGCCACTCACCGGCCACATGTTTATGCACGAATGGAATGGGCCATTCTGCCTTTACTCCCAGCCACAGAGCATCATCGCACTTTGGCCGGTACTCATTTCCATTTCAGTAGAGGGTGGGAGGCTGAGTTAGCCTACGTGGCTGGTTACTTACCGAGGTGGTATGCCTGACCGAAGACGGTCACCGATCACAATACCAACCGACCGATATTGCGGCTGCCAGGATCGAACTCACGACCATTAAGTCGCAAGTCCGACGCCCTAACCACCTACCAGACTACCGAGCCACCATAACCAGCAACAAGCGTTATTACCTCCACCACTTTCGCGGTGGGGGTACTGTTTTTATCGCCATTTGTTTGTTTGCTTGTTAGGTGGGAAAATAAAGCTTTGACTGCTTACTTTCTCAGAAATATGTCAGCAAAATATATTGATATAGACTACGTCGAAGTTATAGCGAGACAAAGTAGTGACATTTTTGGGACACCGTGTATAATGGACCAGCTAAAAAAATATTAACGTAGGCCTACGTTGCCCGGCTACGCGTGACGGCGCCCTTCCGCTGCTCAACTCTAACCTGCATGACGCTGTGCGAGGGACTTCGGGTCCAATATACCGAACAATGAAAATTATGTCAAATAGCGGTACAATTAGCTATATGTGCAGTAATAAACGCAGATCGCCTCCTTCTCGGCCTGGGACTAAACATACAACAAAACATGCCTGTAATTATGACAACAAAAGTTCAGCTGTCGTAGAGAGAAGGCGTCAAGCCGAAAGTGCTTTAGTAATGAAGTTATGGAGGTTGGGTGGTTGTGAGAACTTTGTAAATAAATGAGAGGAGCTTGCATTCAATGTGTTCAGATTTTGAGCCAATGGAGAGAGCGTAGATGGGAGTGATATGACAGGACTTATGATCTTTAGCGACAGTACGAGCAAGAAAGTCCTGGACCTGCTGGAGACGGGATAATTGAGACTTAGGGAGTTTATAGTAGAGAGAATTACAGTAATCAAGTTTGGACTGAACGATAGAGGTAGCAATGATACAGATTCCAGGCAGTTGACGAATCGAGGTAAGACCGGATACAGCGAAGTTGACGCATGTGATAGTGACGGCTTTGGAGATAGATGTAATTTGGTCAGAGGAGGTAAGATGTTCGTCAAAGATAAAGCCAATATTTCGTGCAGAGTGGGAGGTGTCAGACGCCAATAATAATCTATTTATGCACACTAGCGTCAAGCGAACTGAATACGACAGTGTGCGGTGTCTTTCAACCTGGTTTTCCCGGTGGTCCGGGTGTCCCGTCTTTTCCGCGCTCTCCTCTAGGTCCGGGAGTGCCGCGCGGTCCGCGAGGACCTCTGAACGGCAGCTTGACGGGCAGCGTCGAATTGCCGTCCTTCAGTCGACAGCTGATTTCCATCTCACACTCGCCGTCTGAGTTCTGCCGCCGCTCAACATCGGTCACGTTTCAACGATTAGGCACTGGAGACTACCTCACATCAACCATGCAGCTACGCCATGGCTGTGAGTAGGATTTCATTCGGGACTGTATACTCCTATATAGACCTAACTTCTCGAGTGGGCGGAGAGGCAGGACAGGTCAAACTAAGTCTTTTATAAAAGCAAAACGGTTTACAGCATTTGTTTTGTTGCCATAGTATTGGACTGAGAAAGTGGTTCTAGGATCCTGCCAGTATTATACCCGGTAGGCTTAATGACCAAATTGTGCTGTGTACGTCCTTTTTACCATGCGACGCTATTCTAGCGCCGTATATGTTATGGCTCTGCGTCCGTCCATTTGTCACAAGCCGGAGTTTATCAAAACGCTAATCTTAGGACTACTGCAAATATCGCATTTTATAAGGCTTGCAATGGGTGACGGCAGTACAATAAGTTATGTACTTCCGGTTTTGTGGATGTCATGTTTTCGCAAAATGGGGCAAATGGGTCAGAATCAAAAACGACGCCTGATTTCGCTAGGTGGCGGCACTGGGAGAGAAGTTTGCCGTCTCTGACTGCACATTGTTGGCTGTTGTGGACAGGGACAGCCCGCAGTGGCTACCCAGTAGTCCGCAGTGGTCATCATGCTGGTCCACTATGGCCATAGAGTGGCCACTTTGAACAAGCCAGAAGATACAAAATCAAACTAAGACTAGAGTGCTGTTTACCTATTTTAGAGATAGATTCTCCCTATGTTCTAATGACTAATATCGCAAAGTTCGGGGCATCAGTGGGCGCAATGGTGACGATAAATGTCAATTTTTCTTTAATTTATACTTAACACTTTTTGTTTACTTTGCTTGTGTGCCCCTTGCTGGTAAATAAAGATAATCATATGGCCATTTTGGACCAGTCCGACTGCGGCCACTGTGGATCGACATACCAGATCTCATTTACTTACAAAATAAGCACGCTTATACGACCAGACCGATTCTCTCCGTACATACCGAAATGTATAAGGCAATTAAAATAACGACATGATATCCAATATTTACGGCAACAGATAGACGATACTGACCGTGACGAAAATCACTCTAAAGATGTTAAAAGAAACATGCTAGAAGACACATTTTATTAAAAACAAACACTCACCAAAACAGTAGTGACATAAAGCTGGGGATTGTGCGAAGTTAAATAATAACAGCGCGGCTGATTTTACTTTCCTATAATTTATTATAGGTCTATACATTGACAAAAAACCATTGTAGACCGCTGGCCACGTGGACCACTATCCCCTAGCAACATGTATAGGAGCGCCTAGACTACTCCACGTTGCGTTCGTACCTGAATATCATCACGGAAGCGTTCACGGTATCTTGCGGCTGCGGACTTGTTGCGAACGCGAAGAGACGTAACTGATACGACTGTCATCAGGAGAAACAGACAGCCGAGAACTGTCATCGTAACTGCCATCAGATCAACTTACAAACTCTATCGCCCACTGATGGTTGGTTCTAAGCGACGCCGTTCTCGCACTCCAGCAGCCGCTGAAGCAGCGACGACAGCACAGCGACGCGGCTGCGAACAGCAGACGCTGCACGCCTGCCCAGGACGCCGTTAAACCGGCGTACAAAATTTGACGCCGCTAGCTTTATCCTCGCCGGAGAAATCCGTAACGATACAAACAAAAAACATACAAAACAGACAGACAGCAAACGATATATTCACACCTTGTCTATCGGCATGTGTCGATAACAAGCGATTATTGCACGCGTCATAGTATGCTTGATGTGCTACATTCACTTCCCGTACCGTAATGGCAACAATAACCCGTACCGCTTCTTCTGAGCTACCCGGTTTTTTTTCACACATGACGATAGGCAAGGTGTGGATACATCGTTTACTGTTTCTGTGTGTGTTCGTTTGTTTGTTTGTACGGTTACGGATTTCTCGGTCGAGGATAAAGCTAGCGGCGTCAAATTTTGCACGGCGGTTCACCGGCGTTTAAGGCAGGGAATCTCCCATTTTTGTGAACTTAGTCCCCCCAGAAGCCTAAAATCGGACGAATCGGCTAGCCCGCCACCACCTCCACAACGTTCACAACGATTACCCTTTGGCTTCCGAACACATGATCGCGCGGCGCGTGGACGTAGGATCGGCATGTGTGGATATACGTCAGTCTCCGAAGACGGACGTAATTGTTGTTTTTATAGTTTTTCTTTTGTATTTTATCCGTTTTCCGTGCCGTGCGCTAGATTAAGCTGCTCCTCCCGACCCGTCAGCTTTTGAGCGCACGTACATGTAAATATAGGCCTACCATCTCGTATAGTAGGCTATCGTAGTGCTGGAATTTATTGAACGACCCTCGTAGCTTATAAATCGCGTAATCGACGACGTCGTCGACATCATAAGAACCATCAGATAACGTCATCAGAAGCCGCATCAGTGCGACATCAGAGATGCGTGGACATACGTCGATAGCATCCTCAAAATGACGCTCTTCAATTTGCTCGTTTAGGCCAAAAACGATTTGATCGGATAACAAGCTGCCTGCAGTAATAGTCATTTCTGTATGCAGCGTAGCAACGCAGTCTGAACTCGTTTTATGTGGATGAGATCCGTATCTTTGCATTTTCCTATTTCATATTCCAGACGTTCAATAGGATGTAATGGAGACTGTTCCTGCAAGGTGAGCCAATAAAAAGTAAGCCTTCGCCGTTTTAACAAATCAAAATATCACTGTTTCTTACATATTTAGGCCTAGTATTATTAACACCATAATAATATAAAAGTAGGGCTTACTTGATTCGTTCATCCAGTAAACATGCATGCATGTTTAGCGCACGACAAAATGTCATTCCAAAATTTTTCTGACATTAAAATAATTATCAGACCTATCGCTCATCTTTTTTTGTCGAAATGTAAGCTCTTGTATGCTTCCGTGTTTGTAAATGTATATTAGTACGAGTATTTAATTTGACTTTGTATTTCTGTCTACTTATGTATTTATACATAATGTATTTATTAACTGTTAGAGAGGATCAGAGAAATAAAAGCATAAAATACAGTTAGAAAAATAAAAAATAACAAAATACGAGAGAAAAAATGCAACAAACCGACACAAATTATTCTACACGCATGGGGACAAAAGACGTCAACAAAATTCTTTCATATACGATGTTTAATAACGTCCACGTTAATAGGTAGAATACAGTACTTAGAAGAAATCAAACCAATATTGCATTTGTTAATCGTGGCAATTATACGAATAACTGAAGGTTGTAACTATTATGAGTCTATTGAGGCCTATAGTAGGCTATCGTGGGCACTGTTCTTGTAAGGTAAAGGTGACTGACGTTCAATAACTGATAGAACAAAATTTTTATTGGAAGATCAGTAGCTCGACTTTACATGGCCAATGTGGTTGATCAAAATCAACTGATTTATACGTTGTTTTTGTTGTGACACGTGACTGATACAAGCAGCACCGTGAGATGAAGAGTTCCAACATTTTAAATACATAAATAAATAAACATTTCTGTCTACTTATGTATTTGTATGTATTTTTATGTACTTATGTATGCTTAATGTTAAGCATAGTTTGTTGTCTGATCTTCGGATTGTGACTTTAAATTTACATGGTTTTAAAGGTAATTGGTCATATTTACAAACTTTGCTTGACTCATATGATAT
>Ga0209780_1002042_pt1 | contig 14001 bp, 11 predicted proteins | sample WorMetexBAHAMAS2_FD_187384 | JGI IMG/M metagenome (GOLD analysis project Ga0209780, IMG submission 187384) | Marine gutless worms symbiont microbial communities from Max Planck institute for Marine Microbiology, Germany - Inanidrilus exumae... | ecosystem: Host-associated > Annelida > Digestive... | reverse complement strand
ATTTTCAGGGGTTACAATTTTACAGGGGGTCGAATTTTCCATTTTTCCTATTGATTTTGAATGGGCCTTACAACAGTGCAGCGCTACTGCGCTGCCTGTGATACGTTATCACAGGAAGCTAGTAGACCGACAGATTCACGTGTTTTAAATAGTCTGTGAACATCTTAGATAAATCTCGTCGAGAACGATTCATGGCTGGCGGGATGTCGGTGTCACTTAGATCAATCTCAGACGTCGGTAGAATTGGCGCCTGACAGACGTCAACAGCTCTACAACAGCGAAATGCAGAAATGCGAATGTCGTGCTGCACTGACACTAATATAAACAGTCTACATCCGACAGAGAGTCAGGCCCGTCGTCAAGGGGGGGCACCGGGGTACCGTGCCCCCCAAACGGGTTTTGTGCCCCCCGTCACAGTTTCTCCAATTATGAAAAACGGCAGTGTATACTGTGCATCCGGATGGACGCGATGTACCCCCATGCAAACAGCTTTTCCGTCTGTGTACCAGCTTTTTGCTGCTGCTGCGACTTTTGGCGCCAGTAGTGCAACATGTGAAGCATCATTCTCCACACTCACTCGCGTCCTGACGGCTTATCGTCGATCTATGACCCATGAGCGCAAAAGGAACCTTGCAATTCTAGCATTCCTCCGCTCGTACACGAAGAACGTTAACATGAAAGAAGTGCTCAGATGTTTCTCTAAAAACAGCAGGAAGTTACAACTGTTTTGATTAGCTGTAGGCTACATCGATACTTCTGTGTCATATGCTGACTTCTACACATGGAACTTTAACATGACAATGCGTGTTTTGGACTGAATTGTGAATTGTGATTTGTAGGCCTATTTCAATAGTTTTCTTAGGTATGCAGTATGTTGGAATTACACGTCGAAAGTGAGTAATTCTGTTCTCATGATTTGCACAGTTTGTTTGTGGGACGGGTCAGGAGAGTGGAAGGAAGAAATGAAATGAAATGAGAGAATTCACGAACGGGAAGAAAAATTATAAGGTGCCCCCTTAAAAAGTCATGGTGCCCCCCATATGCTAACAACCTGGCGACGGGCCTGCAGAGAGTAAGTTTATCTGAGACACGGCCGAGCTATACATCCTGCTGCGCGTCAACATCCAAGATCTCTCGAGCAGCAGGTAGGCCCATGTCTGACACCCAATTCCGTCTCCACGTACTACCAGCATCCACTATCATTCGCACTCGCTGCTAAGCCACCTGAAACCGGGACGACACTGCTCATTAACTAGACTAGACGACCAGCTCTTTCGCTCCCTATATCAACGTCACACGAGTAGACAAATCTCTTCCACATATGTCGACTGTTCGAATTTCGAAAGTCAGAGGCCGCGTTGTTTGCGGCTGCTCAAAGACTTTTTGTTGCTCAAGGTCACGTTAAACATTTTCATATGCACTGTACACGGTGGCGCAAGAAAAGACCTCACTGAACACCCCGAGTCCAAAGGTGCCACTGTGCACCGTGGGCCATAAAAACGTGGTGCCACTTTATTTTTGGGTCAAAGTTCACGTTTAGGGGACACATTGTATATTGACATTAGCATTTTTGTTTGTCAATGCGACGTTTCGTTCAGGAGATATGCAGTGTCGAGTGCGGAGGTCGCAAAAAAGTGGTAAAAAGTTTTGATGTTTCTTTGCGCCCCAAATTTGGGGAATGCCCCGAAATTTCTGGGGGCATTTGTAAATCGACACCACTTCCGACTACTGGCCTAGTTTGGTTGAGATCCCATGGCTGGTCTTTCATCTATGCTGGCGAATTTTTAAAAAATCAGCGGCCTTGCCTTCGGCGGCCATAATAATAATAATGCATTGAAATGGAATATGGAAATACGGGAATATGACGAGTTCCGTAAGATAAAATTATGATCAAAACCTGCAGGAATTTAAAAGATTTTCTACCCGAAGGCAGCTGCGACAACATAATGCTTCGACCCGACCCAGAGCAGCTCAGTTTTGTACGCGGCGTGTGGACGTAGGATCGGCATGTGTGGATATACGTCCGTCCCCGAAGCTTATCAACCCCATTATTCTAACAGAGTATTCACTATTTCCCAAAAGTGCATCTTCAATGTCCACCAAATCACCTCTGCAGGCCAAAAATTCAACATTTAACTGACAAGGACACGGACAAAACAGTACCGCTCAGAATGCACCAATAACGCCATTTCAAGTGGAAAATTCTTTTTTTCTGGGAAAAAGGCATAGCCCCCTCCCCAGACTCCTCTCCCGGTGGGAAGGAGGAGTATCCCCTCACCACCTCTCGCCCCCACTAAGCCTTCTGGATCCACCCTACGTCCCCCAGAATTCCAGCCAGCTTTACGCCACTGAAAATACGGCAGTTATGGTGAAGGACAGAGTGGATGTTTTTAGGGCCCACGGTGTACATTATATTGCCCGCAACTCTGTCAAACGCTGACCAATGTTGCAAACACCGTCGCCGACTGACTCAGCAGTCAATTCGTAATAATCACCACTGGCCGCACGACCTGTCACTTACTACTCACTACATTGCCTTACGAAATATCGGGCACCTATTTGACTGGCACTGGTTAATGGCCATGTTTCTGCATCACCCCCTATAGATTGAATTTTTCTCCTGGACTTCCTCAATGACATTGAACACTACAGGTCGCCTACGACAAAAGAGGGTAACGGTAAATCAACAGCTAATGAACAAGACTATTTCTAGTTCTCTGGAGTAAACACGTCACTATAGTATGCACCGTTCTTTCGCCATGATAGGACCCATTATTCACGTAAAGTGATATTTCAATGGAAGTCAACTAGAAATCACGACGTCGACAGCCAACAAAACATACAGCCGTCCTTGCATTTTCAAAATCGCAGTCGGAGACTGCAGACTTCGCCCTCGGTGCCGCCACTTGGCGAAATAAATAAAACATAGGCCTACGCGTAGTCTTTGATTCGGGCCTATTCCCTCCATTGTATGGAAACATGACGTCATCCACGAAACCGGAAGTATATAACATATCGCACTGCCGTGAGAGGACAACCAAGCCACGGTAATAGGTAACGGTAACAGAAAATTTGGTGACATTTGGACGTGTGGTTTTTGAAATACGCAAGCAAACACATAAACAAACAAACGGGCAAATAGACACACAGACACGTTGACCGCAATACTTAGCAGCCATACTGTGACTATAGTCTTGACTAGTCTACCGATGGTGCAATTCAGTATGAGTTACAATATATCCGGCGGGGTTTAATGTCGGTGTACCGACCTGTGGGGACGCGTTGGCTGACTGCGGGCAGTGAGTCACGGGTCGCGAACCGCCGCTGTAGCATTCATCGAGAGGAATGTACGTGTCGGACGCGCTGTCGCCGAGCTGACGACTCGCCGGCGGTAAGAGAGGGATGCGCGACGACTCGAGGCAAGACGGGTAAAACGGCGGAGACGTCGGCGACGACGGACACGTTGATGGTCGCGGTTCAGGCGCAGTCAAAGGCGCCGGCAATGTCGCCCTCGGCATCGACGTAGCACTCGACTTCCTATCTGCAGCAGCAACCACCAACGCCAAGTAACCACAGAGCCCTCACTGGAACCGAACACGTCAGCAACATTTAGCCGACCGAATAATGAGGCCTACACAGTTTCTGTTGTGTGCTTAGTTTAGAATTCAGGTCTGCTTTTCTATACTATTTATTTTCAGCTAACGCTACGCCACGGTTGGGCATCTCAGCAGTTGCTGGGCTCGTTTCCTTCTGTAATCGATCATTACATTGGGACGCGTCCCATCACCTGTAGTTAATCTAAACATACGTTCACGATAAACAAAGACCTCGTTACGCATGTCTGTCGGTCCGTTTGTCCCGTTCCCGTCACTAACTATACAGTATGGAGTGAAAAGTATGAAATGCCCGAAATCAGTATGAAGGTCGCCCATGTCACGTCACTTACGGGTAACTCGTGGACCGGTTTTGAAGTCATAAGGTCAATGGGGTCGAGGTCAGTAGGTCAATATCGCGCTGCCTGTGTGCCATCGGGATTATGAATAATTACTGTTGGTCATCCCGCTAAATTATTGCTATTCGTCCCCGAAGTTGCAGTGCATTATTATATAATCTAAAACGATAACCAGAGCTGAGTGTTTTGCATTGAGATGGAACACTGAAAGTCTGTACAGGACCAAGCCTTAGTCAGCTACTGGTAAGCAGTCTGTTCAATACGCTATCCTGTTTACAATTTCCTGACTTTTTTGACCAGCTACAAGAGACAAGTGCCACATCTTGTCCACACAATGTCCTATCCAGTTCTCAGTGTTTAGGCCTACTTGGTTTATTGTGGTCAACCTGAGTCCTGTCACTCTGCAAATTAATACTAGTTCGAATTATTAAACTTATAGTTGGCCTACTTTAGCAGTAAAACTGGTTTTTAGTCCACAGCCACTTCCCGAATGATCCGAGGCGACTACACGTGGGACGTGTATGGAATTACCATGAAGGTTAGATCTACACATAGCAGGCACAGTACGGCTAGGCCAACACTTCCGCCTCGTCAGCGAACCAGGCAGTTGTCGGTACGATAAAAACTACACATAAGCGGAACTAGAAGTAACGTCAACATGATTGATTAGACCCTAGTAACGTTACATTACGTCGACTGCCCTGGTGGCGCATGAAACCATTAGACGGTGGAATGTCGCAGGCAGCGAACAGTCGTAAAGTCTCTGTACTTACTTGTTGCTGTTGATAAGATAGACCTATACCTAGAAACCAGGTCCTCACAGTTGGAACGACGTATAAGCATTCGTATTATAGACAGTTTGCATCGCTTTAGCGATATCGACGACACGAGAACCTTGCAGATCTAAGCAGAGCATCCAGAAATGTAACTTGTCAAATTTAAACTCACCAGTCACCTATCACTGACGAGACTGATCGCAAAATTAACTTGTGTAACAAGGAACTAAAATCTTACTTTTACTCATAACAGACCGCGTTAGACGGGAACGTAAAGCAACCGGTATAGCATCCGTCCGTCCGTCCGTCCGTCCGTTTCAACTCTGTCTTTTGAACCGACTGACATTTGGACTTGAGTTTGTGTGGGGAAGGGGGAGACATGACCACAGGTCGCCTGGGACTGAAAGTCAAGGTGGTCAAGGTCAAAGGTAAAGCTTTCACGTCGCGCTGTCCATGTGCTGCGTTACCATACAGGTGGTCATTTCTAGTTGGTCACGCAAGTACACGGTCAATGAATCGTGGTCTGTTCTGCCAGACAATGCCTGTTTCATTGTAGAACATTACTCGCAAATCAACAACAATCCAGGTCGTCCAGTCAGCGCGTGACCTTGGAGTCATTCTAGACAGCCAGCTCAGCTGTCACTGTCGGATCATATCACTGCCATCCGTCGGTCTCGTTTCTTTCAGCTCCGACAGATTCCACCAGCACCAGCTGCAGTTGGTCACTTACTTTAGACGCTGCTAAGACCATTGTCCAGGCGTTTATCGCTTGTCCTATGGACTGGTGCAACTCGCTGTTGTATGCTGCGCCATAGAACCTGCCGAGGAAGGTTCAATCTGTGCAGAACGCTACCGCTCAACACAGGGCGCCGTGACCACATCATACCGGTGTTGCGTCAACTACATTGGCTGTCAGTTCAGAAACGACTGGAGTTCATGACTGCCTGCCTTGTGCACCAGTCACTGGTATCAAAAGCGCCGACGTACTTCACTGCCGACATTCGACTTGTCTCGACGTTCTCTCCGCTCAGGACACACTCGCTGTTCCACGACCACGGACACTTAGCAGCTTTGGCGACAGAAGCTGTGCTGCCGCGGCACCACGGTTTACCTAATCTGCGACAGAAGACCAGCTATGGACAGTTTAGGCGACATCTGAAATCATGATCTATTTGGGATTTGTAGAAATAAGAGAGCATTGTGACTACGATTTCGTGCGCTATAGAAGTACACTTACTTACTTACTACTACTTGGACTGTTGTTGATTTGCACTTACGTTTTTTCGTCTGCTAGCTAGTTTCATTACCGGCGCGATTGGCCGCCGCATGGCAGCCGTCGGTGTTGAGATTACTCAGAAGTCGACAATGGAGTTCTTCGCCCGCGGGTTCGACAGGTTGCACCGATGAGAGTGAAATTTGGCGTATAGGTCGGTTAAGTTTCACCTTCAACCGTGCAGGTTGGGGACATGCGACCCCCAAAATGAAAATTTTACGAAATTTGGGGAAATAAACACCCCCTTGGGACGTATAGCTCTCGCGCGATTCTTACCCCTCATAATCTTGTTGATCTGGTTGCTTAGGCTGGCCGCTTATAGGTGGGCCACTACAGATTAATGCTGCCGGTATCGCAATGCCTTCAAGACATTATTTACGCTTATAGTCTTAATAGAAACGCGAGGATGTGCAGGGTCATAAAATAGCGCCTGCAGTAATAATTTAAACCGCCATGACTGAATTTCCAATAATTCAACCTCAATAAGCTTGTAAACCGATGAAGCGAGATTCTGGCAGTTCATGCAACCTCGAAAACCAAATACAAGATAGTTCTCACGGGTCATTTTGTACACGTCGAGCGTTTGCTATACGAAAACTGTTCATTGTCTACTATGTAACGTTTACTGCCTGTCTGTCCCTGGTTTGTAGCATGTAATGATCATGATGTAAGGTCCGTAACGGCCCTAGCGGGAAAAGTATACGCACTATTACCAATCTAAAAAAGTTTCCAAAATTAAGTCAACCTTGTCAAGTTTAATTTTTTCAGCGCGACGCTGTATACTAGCGCGGTATATGCTATGGCTAGGTCTGTCCATCGTAACAAGTCGGAGTTCTATCAAAACGGCTGGATGGATCAAGCTGGTGTTAGGGACACAAGCTCCCTCGGCTTATCCTGCACGGTGTTGGAAAGGAATTCCGATATCTCCAAAAATAAGGGTACTTCCCTCTCGGGCTTTGTTCCAAACTCCGATTTTTCTGCTTTTTTGCCGCAGCATGTCGATCGTCGCAAGTGTTGTCAATTTAGTTCGACCAACGACCGTCGCCAGTTTACCACACCGAACGTCCACCTTTGTTTATAACACAATGGGCGTGACGCAGCGCGTCGCGCGGGTTCGTCTGCGACAGCCGAGACTTGTTAAACTCAAGGAGTTATGCCTATTGCACACGGTGCTTATTTTACCTGCTCCATCACAAGTAGAGAAAGAAGCATTCAAACAATGCGGGACTAAAATTCAGGGTCGTACAGGGGCGAGGACAATGGGGTTGGCGCTAAGCCCCCAAATGCCATAGACAGCCCAAAACATGAAAGATCCATCATCCAGTATCCAAAATATGACTCCAATAAATTCGTTTTACTGCCCAGTATATCATCATTGGGCCTATGTGTTTTTGTATGAGCGGCATAGGCATACAACAAGTAAGCATAAATATCCGAAAAAGAACCAAATGGTCAAATAGTCAAATCCAGAGCGCAATATTGATCACTAGTTTTTAAACTGCTTTCAGCTTCAGAGGAGTTTCGCCGCTGACCCCTGACCAGGTCCTTTGCCCCTGGACCCCACTGGGGACATAGCCCCCGGACCGCCACAACAGGCTCGCGCTACAGCGCTCGCCATGACCAGGGGCTGTAGCCCCCCCCTCAACTGTATATTCTAACCTCGATCACGGGAGGGTAGCTGGCCATGGAAGTCCAGATAGACCGGACCCCCATCTTGTGAGATCTTCACAAATCTGACGAGATAGTTCTCAAGCAATGGGTACCCCGTACGGTTTCGTGGCAAGTCGCTGTCCAACGCATACGTCGTATGCGTTGGACCCCTTAGACAAAAATTCCTGGCTCGCCCCGGTGCGAGTCAATGATAAACGTTGCACCCAACGACACGGTTTCTATATCAGACGTGGCACATTCATTTGCCACGTCTGCTGATCTGCCCGTGTCTGCATCACCGCCTATTAGCTACAAGGCAAAGGCAGTCGAGTCGATCTGCAGTCTTTGTGCTCGTTAACACAGACCAATCCGCCACTCGACTCTTCCGTTACGTTAACAAAGTTATATACGAGGCAGGTGTCCTTTCAGTATTTTTAACATCCACTCTGTTATCGACGTCAATAATTGTATAACGCTGTGTGAAACCGTATCAATCGCTGTTATTAAGGGTATTTGTAAACAGCAAGATCGCCCAAAGGCCCACGAATGCGCTATAGCGGAAGAAATAGCAGTACGGTAACCTAACGGCTCTGCCCCGGCCTAAACTCATATCTATTCGACGAATAAGTTCAGAACATCTTCACAACGATGCCATGTTTTCCGGAACACATACCGGCAGCGGCGCAACCCGGATGTATTTCCAGACGTGGAGTGAAACTGCACGTTGGCTTCCCAACGTCTAGACACAGTGTACCAGATAACCGCAACTGTCCAGCTTCTGAGGCCTCTGGACCCAGATCCTCATTTGTCTGGGCGGGGCAGCTTCAGCCCTAATTCTCATCAGGAGCTCTGCTCTCAATTCCGGTGGTGGCTTGGCCCTCATCGTGCTCCCTATAATCAGTCCTCCACTTTTCAGAATCGTGGATACGTTTGGCCACGACACAACTCCCAGTGTTTGCACAGAATATATTTTCCAGTTGTTTTTATTTACGTTGTTATTTTCTCGACGAACGCGCCAAGTACAAACGACCCACACAAGAGTGATCACGCAGTTCCTGTTAAGCCCCGTCCACACCAGCAACAATGTTGAAACAACATTGTCGAATGCTACAATAAGTCGAAACTCAGAAGTTACAGACTGGAGGATTGCCACATTTTGTTTGATAACTCATCCCAGATATGATATCTTAGGTCAACGTTTATAGACAATCTTTTCTTAATTTTGTATCTAAAGAAACGTCATAACAGGTAAGACGCCATAACAACATCGTCAGTATGACTCTGGTTACTTAACTGCCAGTCAATTCTATAATTTCTATTATAAATATAACACACTGAAAATGTCCAATTTGACGTTCGCTTTGCATCACAGTCAGTTCAGCGATAGCTGTACGACAACTTGTATATCACTGATTGTATGAAATGCGTATACGTCCGTCGTTCGTTCCTAACAATTAGGTGGCCTACCTTTGCGATGCGCGCTTCCATTGAATCGACGCAAACGCAGGCAGTTCCAGTTGTTCATCTCTGCAACCGGACACCGTCGGCGACACTGGCCGCTCGATTCAGCGGTGTTCTTGGATGATAACTGTTGACGCTCAGCTCTTCTTCGACGGGTCCACAACAAGACAACACAAACAGTACCTGCAGCTGTCTCCGCTGAGGCGGCCGAGCGTGAGAAGGCGGACGACGACGCGAGACCACACACCGTGCCGCGCCGGCCGGTGGGAAAGTCGACGTGGCGACGACGATCTCACGGGCTCAACGATCGACCAAAAACTTGCGATCGACGGTCAACGCCCCGGTGATGACATGGTACACGCCACGATGAGATGAACCTGGACAACTAACCAGCTGACCGAGCGAGCGAAACAACGAACTGTCAGCCTCCGCAGCAGCGTTTATAGGCCGACACTGCACTTCGCTGCCGTCGCAGTAATCTGATTACGTCAGAGCGGCGGAGATACTCGCTAAGCGTAGCCTGCGGAACGACCGCCCTACATCCACATCAAGCGCTTTGTCGACTAATCGCCATCAGTGCGATGCCACACCTACTCATGTAGCCTACAGGGTGCGGCTAAAAAGGCCCCACAAACTATAATCTCTCGGTAACGACTTAGCGTTTATTGAGTAACGTACAGCAAAAATTACCGGTATCTTTTGCCACAATATGACCAAATTGTATTAAATTCTAGCAAGATGTAGCGCCGGTAAAAACTGCGAGAAGCCCATTTTCTACTCGATAATGTATTGCATTTGCATTTACAGAAACTGCAAAGTGAATGATGTCAAAAGTCAGTGCATGAAAAGCGCTGTCTGGTGTATTTTAGTTCAGCAGTTGTTCGAAATGTCTGCCGCATGCCTTAGTGTGAAGCTGCTTTTTGAAACTCAGAACAGACTGGAGGATTGTCACATTTTGTTTGATAACTCGTTTCATATATGATATCTTAAATAGTGTCCGACGTGAAAAAAATCGACTGTCGTCGAAGTCGAATCCCTTGCGTCGTCGTCGAAAAATAATAAAGTCGACGAACTTTCAACAAACATTCTTGAGATTTACTTACAGCAGTAACGCACACAGAAATTCTGATTGCATATTTCTGATAAAAATTGAAGTGTAAGTGGCGCATTACGGCAGCAAGGCCATGTACATGTAGGCTACATACTGAACCAGTACTCTCATACTCAGTAGTTAGTACTCCAGTAGTAGGCTATTGTGTTGCCGGTTGCCTCATGGTACGTTTTAACGGTTTGGAATTGAGCGTCACCCGTATACTAAGAGCCGCATTGGCCAAATTCCGTGTGTATGTATGTATGTATGTGTAACTACTCCTCCCAAACCACTGAACCGATTTCCATAAAAATTATACCAGCAAATAGAGCGTCTGACGCTGATTGCTATAGGCTACTTAGATTTTAAATATTTACCCCCACCATATTTAAAAACCCTCAAAAAGGGGCGTGAATAGGCATTTTCAAGCTAAACTAGCATAATATTGAAACTCACATATTTCGGCCGCGGTTCGAGCGATTTCTATGAAATTTGACACACTGATGCACTTATCACAACCTGCCCTGGTATTGATATTGCTTTAGAGGGAGGGTTCGATCAGGCGGGAAAGGCAGGTTTTTGGTGTGCTGCATGCAAGTCAGTTAATCGGACATGCAGCACAACTTTATTTCATTCAGCACGTTAATTCTGAACAAGATATGTAGGTCTACAGTTCGAACATTTGAAAGCGAACTTACTGCAGGCCCTAATCAAAGAACAAAGTCAAAAATGGCAAGTACATAAGTGGCCTAATATGAGACGATCTCCGTCATGTTTACAACATACGCTAATAATAATACAATATGCGATAGGCCTATACAAAACAATTTAACAAGAAAACAAAATTATCAAAGCAAAACGGTCGATGTCTCGATGATCTAACTACAGCACTAGTCCCTACAGAAAACTGAAGAAAAAGTAACATGAACTTTTAAGAGAAAATAAAAGCAACATAGAAAAAGTGACTGAAAATTCCGACGCGTCGTCGACAAATTTGAAGTCGGAATTGAAAAAGTAAATTACGACACCGTCGAAACGTCGTCGAATAATCTCAAAGTGAGTCGAAAACATTCGACGAGATCGACGTCGGACTGTAATCTTAGGTCAACGTTTATAGACAACCCTTTCTTAATTTTGTATCTAAAGAAACTTCATAACAGGTAAGACATCATAACAACATCACTATGACTGTATTTGGTTAGTTAATTGTCCGTCAATTCTATTAAAAATATAACGCGTATGCGTCAAAGTCGAAGGGGTCACGTCAAAACCAAATTCTAGCCATCCCATTATTGTCGCCAAACTTGACGCTTTAGGTTCATCTGACTGTGCCATGAACTGGATCATTTCTTATCTCACTGATCGCTATCAAGTAGACCTAATTAAGTGTGATAGCACTCTTTCCTCTAGTGAGCATTATTAATACGGGTATAGTACAGGAACCTGGCATCGGTCTAGTGATGTATGATGTCATGGAGATTGATTTACGTACACTATCGATAATGAATATATTGGTTAAATATGCTGACGATGACAACTTCCTTGTTCCTGCTGATACAGACCTTGATCTCGCCCAGGAATTCAATAATATCAAACACTGGGCAGCTGAAAATAAAACTGTAATAAATTTACATAAAACTAAGGAAATAGTCTTCAGACGCCCCAAGCCCAGGCTGTTTGTGTATCCAGATCCGCTTGATCAAGTTCAACAAGTATCATGTGCTAAGCCCCTTAGTATTACTTTTAAAGAAAATTTGAAGTTCGTGAAGTTGTACATAAACAATATCCTAAAGTTATTCAGTCAGAGGCTGTAACTCCTCCGAGATCAAAGTCTCTCCCAGCAGAACTTGAATGTAGTCTTTAACTTGTTAATATTATCTAGATAGAGTGTTTTCCTATCTGCTGACTTAGTTGGCACGGTCAATTCTCTCCTCAAACGAGCTTTTAAGTACGATTATACACTTGAGGCTCACAGCAATGATGCCGACAAATGTCTTTTTAGACAGATGTATATCACTGCATATTATTCGATCTCCTTCCACCAACCCGCGCCAGTATTTTCGGAAATTTTTCTTCGCCATTTGGTACCGTGGCCATCCATTGACATTCACTGAAAATTTTACGGAGATCGTACTAGGGGAACCCCTCCGTCGGGGGTTTAAATGCAAGCGGGGTAGCGAAATATAGCGATTTCTGACATATCTAATGCTATAACTCCTAAACAGTGCAAGATAGGAGGTAAGTTAGTATTAATCACTAATAGGAAGTCGTATATGAGCTTTCGATTAGTACCAAAATCGGTGACTTGAGTGACCTTGAACGGCGAAATGGCCCTAATTTTGCGTTATTTTACCTAATTTGGTAGTTTCCGGGGCGCATTGCGTAAAAGTGGTTGACAAAGCCATAACTATTAACAATTTAAGCTAGTAGCAAACGTCAGCAGAGGGGCCGCGCGACGCCCACGGTATTAATATTCTATAACTGCAAGGTGGAAATTCTGTAGCAGATTCATAAATTCAAGACTTAATGCGAAGTACTTGAATAGCTATCGTCTAATTTGTTAACCGAAGTAGGTTCTTTATTGGTATTTTGATGTACGTGTGCGATATCGTCGTAAAAATGTTCACGTTCGCTATCTCATCTCCTGATGAGTTCTAGTTCTAATTCTCTTTACCATGTCTATTTTTTGAGGTTTACTTGGTTACTATAGCATATACGTTTAATACGTGTTCATTAAAGATCACTCAATCATTTAATAGAATATGAAAAAAACACACGACGAACATATTTTGCGATTGCATCACCTTGAAATATACACCCGTTACGGAGAAATTGTGATTTTGTACGGTGGTGCAGCCCGCTAAAACGAGCAGATGCTATATCCTGATCACGTGACTCGGCGTCACGACGCCTCGCTCGACCCATGCAGCTGTTGTTTTAAGCTCCGCTATCACGCGCCGTTTTTTCCGACAAGCGCGTCCGGATTCCAACGAACCGAGTTCTCTGGCGGTCATAAATAGCTGTTGCAGTAGCGGCCGTTGCGTTTGGACCCTCGCCGTCAATTAAGCTAAAGAGAAACCGCCATTAACGCGCGACGAAAGTTCTTCGGCGTGTGTTACCACTGCTGCATTATACGATGCACTTTCGTTGTAGAACTCGGCCTTGTTGGAACACTCCTAAAATAAGCTACGAGGTAGACGAGGTAGATTGTTAGGTCGCCCGTTCTACGAATTAGAAAGGGTGATCTTATATTTACCTAAGTCTTTTTCGTGTTCAGAACTCTAATCTCATAGACGCACCAACGGTGATCTGTGGAATTGTTGTGGATATCTGTCGGATTGATGCTACTTTATTAAGCCGGTCTTATTTTAGGGACCTTTCCCATTTTTAGGGGGCAAAATAAAATTTTTGGTAGGCATCTCAAATGGCAGTTTAACAATTCTGCAATTGGAATGAATATAGAAAACAACATTGTTAATCATTGACTGTTACTATGTCGCCACTAAATTTTGTTAGGGTCGGACGATTAACAACGGAGAACGACGCGGGAGTTTACACGTGGAGTAAGACATTTTGGTACAGTCCTGTGGTCCACTGCAGTGACTGCAGTGTTGATCAGCCAGCTGCCGGCCGGTGTTGTCGATCATACACTGCACGACATAACTTAACACTCACAAGAACTCATCAGGAGATGAGATAGCAAACGTCAACTTTTTACGACGATATGGCACGTACGTACTTCAAAATACTAAAAAAGAGAACCTACTTCGTTTAACCAATTAGACGATAGCTAGTTAAG
>Ga0209780_1002041_pt1 | contig 14005 bp, 12 predicted proteins | sample WorMetexBAHAMAS2_FD_187384 | JGI IMG/M metagenome (GOLD analysis project Ga0209780, IMG submission 187384) | Marine gutless worms symbiont microbial communities from Max Planck institute for Marine Microbiology, Germany - Inanidrilus exumae... | ecosystem: Host-associated > Annelida > Digestive... | reverse complement strand
AAACTACAGAGACCCAAAAATTGTTTGTCCTGTCATATATTTCATAGTCTCAGTTTAAACACATAATTCAATTTGCCTGGCCTTGTCTTATCAGTTCTTAGAATCACACACTGACAAGTTGACAGCGGGCGGTGACGTGCGGGGGTGCACTAAGTGAGACCGTCGCGACGGTTTCTCTAAGAACAGAGAAAATGGTTAACATGTTTCGGCACCGGAACAAAAAATGTTCCGAGACCGGACCAAACCGACGTTGTTCCGGGCCGGAACAGTACCAGAAACCGTTCCGGTTCGATCTCTAGCAACGACGGTCATTTGATGCCGCCGTCACACTTGCCACCACACACACGTAACACGAGAAGTCAACGGCCACACAAGACCGCCGCGGACGACCAGTTGGGCACTTCAAAGAACATGTCGTTGAGATAATTATCGCCGAACTTTATTGTTTGTCCAACGGCTGGCACCGTACTGCTCAGCGTCATATGTGCGCGACGGTAGGGGGTGCACTATGTGAGACCATCGCGACGGTCTCACTAAGAACAAAGAGAATGCTTGGCATGTTCCGGCTCTGGAACAAAAAATGTTCCGAGACCGACCGAACCGACGTTGTTCCGGGCCGGAACAGTACCAGAAACAGTTCCGGTTCGATCTCTACAGTCCATGAAGGCAGTCCAGGAGAAAGGAGTGAAACTACTGGGTGTTGGATTTTTGAAAACAAGTAAGTTTTAAGCCGTGAGTGAAAGAAAGAAGGAGTTATGGATGTGCAGAGTGTTGAATCAGAAGAAGTTATGGGTGAAGAAATAGGTAAGTCACAAATGGAGAAACTGGTACCGTTATTTTTAGAGAAGATGATCAAGGTGGCTGAGCAAGAGTAATGATGGATGAAGAGCGAGTACTGTGAGGATGTTGAACAGAGATGAGGTTATGAAGGTATGGAGATTGGGTAGTTGTGAGAACTTTGTAGGTAAGTGAGAGAAGCTTGTATTCGATGCGTTCAGTGATCCTGAGCCAGTGGAGACAGTGTAGGGTGGGAGTGATATGACAGGACTTAGGAGCTTTAAGGACAGCACGAGCAAGAGAGTTCTGGATCTGCTGGAGACGGGATAATTGAGACTTGGGGAGTTTATAGTGAAGAGAATTGCAGTAATGAAGTTTGGAGTGCAGGGTTCCTACTATCTTTTGATAATGAAATTCAAGGACTTTCAAGGACCCTTAATTTTCATTTTCAAGGACCAATTCTCGACGGAAGTTTACAGAATGAACAGTAGAACAGCAATATTTAATGTTTATTTATGTGATGATGGCTCAGTAATAAGGTAATAAAACATGATATTACTTAGCAAATGCACACCCGGCAGAATGAAAGTCCATGTAGACAAGAAACTTGACAACAACAATGTTCAGTTACAAACTATTTACTTCATGGTGAATTCAAGGACTTTCAAGGACATGTGTAATGAAATTTAAGGACTTTAAAGCACCTGTCCTCTTTTCAAGTACTTTCAAGGCCTTGAATTTAGGAGAAAAAAATTCAAGTACTTTCAAGGATTTTTATAGATGCGTGGGAACCCTGGGAGTGGACGACAGAGGTAGCAATGGTGCAGGCAGTTGACAAATCAAGTTAAGGCTGGATACAGCGAAGTTGACGAATTTGATAGTAACAGGCTTTGGAGAGACATATAATTTGGTCAGTAAAAGTAAGATGTTCGTCAAAGATAAATAAAAGATTTCGAGCAAAGTGGTAGGTGTCAAGTGAAGCATTGCATATTTTTGCAAGTTGGTTTTTGAGTCCGATGAGCTAGAATTCAGTCTTAGAGGAGTTAAGAGTAAGAAGATTAGCATTCATCCGGGAAGAGATCTGTTGTAGAGCATTTTGAAGGTGAGAAATGCTTCAGTCAAAGTGGGTGAAAACAGTAGCAGAGATAGGTGTGATCTGCATAGAGATATTGGTCGAGGGAAAGGGAAAAGATAGGAGTACTAAAAGGGGTAGTGCACATGACGAACAGTAGAAGGCCGAAAACAGAGCCTTGGAAAACGGCTGTGGGTAAAAAGCGTAAAGTGTAAAACGTAAACCTGCAACAGGTAAAAAGCGTAAAAATTCAGCGTAAAAGTCAAACTAAACTGACCCAAACCGTAACACTAACCCTAACCGACACATTTTACACCGAATTTTTACGCTTTTTACCCATTGCAAGTCTACGTTTTACATTTTTTACCCGCCTAGGAAAACATCACAAGAGGATCTGTAAGATTATCAAAATAAATACTGAAGTCACTGGTTATGATAAATTCGTGACGCGTGGTAGCAGCAAAAGAAGGAAAGAATTAAGTGGTGTTTTTTAACGCCTACCAGAACCTAACAGGGCGTGGCTGTTAGGCAACCGCCACGCCCCCTACTTTCCTTATATGGAATAATCTATGTGACCTGGTATACCAGCTACCTACCAGAAGCTACCGGAGTCAGACTGCGGTTGACAGCGGGCGGTGACGTGCGGGGGTGCTTCGTCATGTACAGCCACGCCCTGTTAGGTTCTGGTAGGCGTTAAAAAACACCACTTTAGTCTTCGAGTAAACAGAGAATGGTTTAGAATGGGTGGATGACGAAAGACGGCGATAGATGTTAAATAAGGACATTTTAGAGCGAGAAAGCTGGAAAGTAATGGAAGTCGATTCAGATGAGAAGGAATCAGGAAGAGAGGTAGGTAATTGTGTGAAAGGTTCGCGGATGAGAAAGCAGGAGCCACCGCCGGAGGAAAAGTTGTTGCCAGAGTGATGTCTGACTATACCACAGACTAAAACTAACCAATTTTTAGCACGAGCTATTCAGAAAGCAGCATTAACATGAACATAAACGTGACCTGACCAAATATACTTCATAAATTAAGTATACAAGTAATATTTAAGCCAAATCACCAACATAAACAAATTAAATATTCAGTCAAACCGAATTAATATTCTATGCTCTCGGAGTTAAACTAATCGCCGACAGCATATCGAAGTGAAAGATGTCATTGGACGGATTCAGGTAGATCCTCTGTGCCCGCACGTCAAAGAACATTATGCACAAATTGGTAAACCTGCGGTTTTTGTTAATTTAGAGTTATAGTATGTTGGACATAGCTTACTTTGACCACTATATCTTCAGCCATTCCAGAAATGTGCGACCGCCGACTGCGTGCGTACGAGTTCCTGTTAGCATTCTATAGTAACTATGTCCCTATCTTGCAATGTTGTGCTGTTCTTGAAATATAGTAAGATATTGGTCGAAAAAAAGCAATTTGAAACTACCACATTTGGCGCCCTATCAGGGGTGACCCCCATTAGCAATTAGCCGAGATTGTTGGCATCAGAAAACTAGAATCCCTGGGCTATCGTATGGACGTGTGCGTCATCCTGCGTTGAGCCATTGCTACAGAGCCAGCTTGTGACAGACAGCCAGACGGATATACGATGACACTATGTACCATGCAGTATTGTGGTAAAAATGATTCCATTTACTGTTCACTTTAAACACCTTACTGCTGCCATCATTTTCAGTTACAACTTGCAGTTTAAGCTTAGTCTTAGCTAAGTGTTTAGTGATAATTTCCTATCTAAATGCATTATTACGGCCTGGTCTAAGACCAGGTTGCTGAGATTATGTTTGCGCTAAGACACAATGTTGGTTTCAAACTTCTGTCTTAGTGGTAAGGTTGGTCTTAGACTTTGATTTAAGACTAAGTTTAGGATCATTCTATATTTTGCATTAATTAGGTCTTAGACCGGTTTTCAATCTAAAGTTGAGACTTTGGTCTTATGAAAGAGAAAGCGACCCATTAACCATAAAATTATTAACCTATACTGTATTGTGCAGTATACAACCAAGCACAAAATATTTTAAAAACACATTTTTAACAAGATGCAGTCAGAGATGGCAGACTTCAACCAAGGTGCCACCACCCGGCAACTGTGACAAAAACATATGAATCATCTTTGACATCATCCACATCCACAAAACTGGAAGTACATAACACATTGCTTTGCCATCAGGAGTACCAAGCAATGGCCACGGATAACATATACAAAAAATTGGACAAGTGGTTTTTGAGATGTCAGCAGACAGACAGACAGACATGCTGATCAAAATACTTTGCACCCTTACCGGGGGTAAAGTAACCAAAACATATGTGCATGCAGTACAGTACAATGTATGGTTTCAATAATCTACTTCAAAATGTTCTAACAAAAAGCTGTTTAAAGTCTTCTACTCTCCTCGTGCATTTTACAAACTGGAAACTTGCTCAGCAGACTGTATAATATTTCACAAAATACTATACAGGCTTATTTCCAAGAAAGCACACTGTCCATTCTGCTTCACTCAGCGATCACGCCAGTTTCTGAGCCCCAGGAAAATGTGACAGTCCACTGATGACTATGACCACAATTATGCTGAATGAAATCAAAATCTATCAACAAGTTCGAGAATTCGTTCTTGTTCTTGCGTTTGTGAGTCACGATTTTTGGCATCACCAATGCTGCCAGCATACTCTACAACATTCAATTCCAACAATTAGCAATCTACAAATAAAAGGTTCTAGGACCAAAATACGTATTTAGTTTTAGTTTAAGTCAGAAAAGCACATTACCGATAACCATTTTTAAACAACCTATTAGTACTGTACAGCTTTATTCTAACTATTTTATTACAACTTGTAATACTGTGTCAACTAAGTGAACGATGTTGTTATTTTTAACTTCTTTAGCTATCTGCCGGTTACTATTAACATAATGCAATGTGACTGTAATGACATTGCTGTACACGAGTTACTATAATTGTAAAATTATCCGTGTACAGGGACTGACGGTCGACTCTTCGCAACTAACGTCTGTTCCAACTTCAAAGTCAATGAAAACTAGGTCGAATATCGAAAATCCGGCCCGATCAAATTTAGATATTGTGCCCTAATTTAAGAATCCGTGGTCAGTTGCCAGCTCCCATTGTAAATGGCGGAGGAGATAGCTTTTGAAAATGGCCACATTTCCAACTTTGAAGGGCTTGTGACCTTGACCTTGGATCGGGTCATACTGCATACTGTCGTGCATCACTCGTCGACCTCAACCTACATGCCAAATTTAATTGAAATTGAAGAAACTTTTGGTGGAAAGGAAGGACGTAAGTACGTATGCATGGACATTCGATCTGGCTTTAGGGGGGGAGTCAACCTAAATATGTATGTATGTATTTCTTCACTCGTGGAATACGGCATCCTCTCGCAAAAAATGGCATTCGATTGTAGACACAGTAATACTCACGAAGAGTATCCATTGAAAGAAAGACTTTATGCTACATGACATATCAGACGATGATGTGGTGCTTATGCAATGAGTGGATATTCAGTGACAATGCTATCCAAAAAGTAAGTCACGGCCTACAGCCAAATACATAGCAACCCCACATGCCAAGTGGCCAGGGAAGCCTCTAATAAGTACTGCTGTACAGAAGATTGACTGATTGAGTTGAGGTTTTATGTCCCACTCGATACAAAATAGGTCATTTCAGAGACGTTTTCTCAGCCAATCTCTTGGCTTGGTGCTAAAGAAACTAAACCCAACACAACACAAGCAAGCAACAGAGGAATAAAGTGATCTAAACTGACACTAGAAACACATAAATAAGGGTAAACCTAAACAAACACACAAAAACGAAATCTAAACCTAAACAACCGTCATACACAACACAGCACAGTTTTCCCTCCTAACCTTCAGACAATCATCACAGATCAGATGCTGACCTTTAGAGGGGAGGGGATGGTGTACAGACAAAGCAGGGAAAGCCAGAGAAGATAAAAGAGCAAGTGAATGTACAAAGAATGTACATAAATGTTTAAAGTGTAACAAATGTCTGAAGTACCTCTAATGCTCGCAAGACCATGTTATCTATGACACTAACACCATAGAAGAATTGGACATCACATATGAGATGCACACTCTGGCACAGGCTGTAACTTGCGCAACGAGCCAAATAATACTACATCCTTCTAGAGTGAGTGAGTGAGTGAGTAGTTTCTTAACGGCACATAAGCACAATTTAGGCCATTTAGTGCCATTACAGGTTAATACATCTTTCTAGACAAAATAATAATAAAACTATATACTAATCTGACAGTAGTACAGAACTTTGCAGAGAACCGACTTTCTCACCTCTCATTATACTTTTTATTGCTTTGATTGAGCCACCACGAATGCTCAGTATCTGTGTCACCCGCTGACGAATCTGGCACACACGAAATGTTTAATATTACTGTCACTTCTGATTTTTAACCTCAATGGCCATCAAAAGTTAGGCTGCGTCTGTGGGTCAAATACTCTGGAGATTATAGAAGATGGATTTCTACACTCTACAGGCAGGATGTCCGCAGGGCATATGCCAGTATTTAGATTTTTGTTCACCCATCACACTTTTGAATGGTGAAGTCCATGATGACAAGATTGCCAATGAGCTGTTTGAACTCGGCAATGATTTTGGTAACTTTGGATAGGGGAAGGTTTGTACACTATGTCTGGAAAGAAAGTGCAAAAAGCACATGTACAAAAAGGTGCCACTATATTTTTGCCTCTAACTTTGCCAAATGACGACCGATTTTCAGAATTCTTTCACCGACTGACTTAGCAGTTAATTTCTGGCAAAGCAGTAACTAAACCTCCCACCACACATACCCTACTTTGTGAAATGTTTGTGCTGAAAAATCGCCATGCTCCTGAGCTGAGTGGAGCAAACTGCCATGAAAGACTCAGCCATTTGAAACAGTTGCTGAAAAACATTCAGCTGGTTAAACTAGAAAATGGACCTGACGTCCCAGCATCAACGTGAATGCCTTCGCCACCTGAATGGCCTGCTGTGATCTTGACCTTGTCCTCCTGAATCTAATCAATTCATCAGATCAGTGGGCTAGTGAATATTCCCTGTCAGTTTTATCAAAATTGTTTTAAGGCGTTCATGAGATATCGTGGTAAGAATATCTATCCAGAAGAACAAACAAATCAACGGGACAGCCCGAAAACATTATGCCTTCGCCGATACTGTTGAGTGGGGAAAGCATAAAAATCCGAATGAAGCACACATACATCTAGCAGCAATACTATGTTATTGCAGGGTAGTGGCACCACACAGAAGATGTAGAGGGAGTGATGTCTGTTAGGAGTCAATTACCGAATGAAGCAAGGATGAGGTCCAGCACGTGATTCAACTGGTATGCATCAGACGTCTCAAATTACAGTGACGATAGTAAGACAGAACTGATATGACATCCTCCGTAATATGCTCTCTGCTAATTTCTGTTAAACTGGTGTATTTGTGTCACGACGTATACGTCCATCGAACCGCAATCACCGCCATCACTGCATTTTAACTGCCATTTTCCACGTGGGTCAGTCAATCAGTCCACTCTTGGGTTTCTTCCTCCACTTATTCCAGAACAGAACCTTTGGGCTCAGGTTTGTACAGGCCGGTTGCCATCACTGGCACCTAACCAACAGTGTCTAAGCACTGAAGAAACTCACAACGCTCGTGATAACCAGAGATAATCATCCACTGGCCTAATGCTTTGTTCATCCAACACTGGACTCATGAAGGAGGGGCTACTGTTCCCTTTATACTGGGTCTACAAGGCAATGGTGGTGGTTTGGCATAGTGGTAACGCGTTGGTCTCGATCAACGAGGTTAACCTTTGGTAAGCCCGGTTAGTACTGGGATGGGTGACTGTGTCCGGGTTCGACTCCCAAAGGCGGCACTTTATTTCGGTATGTAACTAGCCACCCAGGTGGACTCAGCCTTCTACCCTCTGTAGAATGGTAAAATGAGTACCAGCCAAAGGGCGATGCTGCTCTGTGCCTGGGAAGGTAACCGCAGGCCTGGCGGAAAGTAATGGCAGCCTACCGCTGGGTGGATGACTTATGTCACCTGCGGGCTGACTACCTATACACTGAAATTATCTCCAAGCCCAATGCTTGGTAACGAGTATGGGAAGCCTTTACCTTTTTACCTTTACAAGGCAATTCCTTTATCTTTGTCTATCAAAGCATAATGCAGTTGTCACTTACATAATCCCACCAACTGTTGCACTAAAGCACAATCAGTTTACGCACAGTCATCAGACAGTTCATATCTGAAAGACAAAAGTTCCCATATCACAGACATCCTAAAATCTAACATTTTCAAGAACAGAAACACTTACAGCTACACCTACAAGTCGCTCAGTTCATCCAGCGTGATAATAACGACATTATTCACAAAATATGAACTGAATATCAGCTGCTACTGCATGTCACAAAACAGAATGGATGTGATGAGGACTGCAACAGACCGAGGAAGGCCCGGTGTGGCACGCGTCCAGCATTATGTAGTCGATAAGCTGCAGTGTGAACAGTCCAGCATCAAGCCGACTCATGTAGTACTCATCTTCCAGCTCATCAGTTATTTCTGTACCGCTACGCCGCAATTCCTGCACAGAAGAAATGAAGCCAACTCATTGACACAGAGATAGGTTGCCAACTATAAGTAAGTAAGTAGATTTATATAGCACGATATCATCAAGAACCCCTAATGCTGCACTGATCGTCGGAAGAAGTCGGCACTCACAAGAGTGCAATAAAACGACTCCGGCACTGTTTTTCGTGTCTTGTGACCTTGACCTTTTGACCCCAAAATAAATGGTTTTCCAGGAACAATGGTGGAACATTCTTATGTCAAGTTGGGTGATACTAGCTGTAGTGGTTTTTGAGATATTATGTGTGAAAACAGACAGACAGACAGCTGCACAGACAGACAAATGCAACTGAAAACCGCAGCCCTGTGACTACCATCAGCATCCAGCCTGCATTGTAACAAACTGCTAAAATACACTGGCAACATGTTCGGTACATGCCACTATTCCGACATATACCATAGATATTATATATTTCTTCAGTCGGTGAACTTTTAAATTTCACACAGCATGCATCTACATGCTCTGTATTTTCCCATTATTGTGCTTAAATAACTGTAAGATCCAGATACAAAATATTCACTGGAAGCGATACGATTTAAAATTTAGGGGACTAACTACAAATAACTGCAGCATGAAAATGTCAGTGCTGAAGGCAGCTGCATGAGGAGGGGGGAGCTTTTTCTGGCTGATGACTAAGAAGGTCTGGGAAGCAATGTAAGCAATTTTTGTGCATTTATCTATTATTCTTTGACAAAGCATAAACAAGTTTAGATTTTAACAAATAAAAACTTAAAATGTTGCTGTGACATGGTCATGGTGACTTCGAAGTCACGTGACACAAAAACTAAACCAAATATCGTAAATCCGGCCGGATCAAATTCAGACACTGTGCTGTAGTTTTAAGAATCCGTGGTCAGTTGCCAGATCCCACTGTAAATGGCAAAGGAGATAGCTTTTGAAAACGGCCGGATATCCAACTGTGAAAGACTCGTAACCTTGACCTTGGATCAGGTCATATTGCATACCATCGTGCATCACTCATTGACCTCTACCTACACGCCAAATTTAATTGAAATCAAAGAAGCTTTTTGTGGACAAACTGATGTATGTACATACGTACGCACAGACAAACGGATGGATATTTGAGACCGGCTTTATTAGGTCGACTCTGTCGAAAAGTCGACCTAATAATTACTGTTGTAATTAATGAAGCTGGAATGAGTAATGCTTCCAATCAGCATTTTATTTGTCTGACGTCACATGCAGGCTAAATAACTAAAGGGGATGGTATTTTCAGGAAGTTCTGCTTGGTCAAACAAAAACCCATTTAAACCCATTTAAATTCTGGTGAAGACTGACAATGGTTGGATCCAGAAACAGTTCTGGTGGCCATGTCACAGCAACATTTTTACAGGGCTAAGATGCATATGCCTTTGAAATAGTGGCATACAAAGGGTTCCCAGCACCCAGGAGTGGCTTCCTGATTTTCATCTCATTGCAATACGATTCTGTGCCCCCCCCCATCGAACGTAAAAGGTAACGTAATCCATATGTCAGCATAATCATACACAGAATATGCTCCTGTGTTTTACAGGTCTTGTGTTCGGCATTATGCATGGCAGACTACACCTCTTCCACAACCCGGTGTTACCTTCCTGGCTTTTACATCAGTATCAATCTATCTTGCTCAGTCATGGAGGTATATAGGTAGGGAACAACTTTCCTAAGGTTGTCACCTGACAGTGCAGTGGCTGGGAGTCGAACTTGTGACCAACCAGTCACGAGTCCAATGCCATAACCAGTAGACTACCCATCATCAATACAAACATAAGCAGTATAATAAAACTGGTATCATCTGTGGCCAGATTACAAAATTAGCCGCTATAAATGGTTTACTTACACGTTTCTTCTGCTCGATCTTGTCATCGGCCTTATTGACACGGTCGAGGTATTTGAAATGTAGCTCCATTAGCCTGTCAATCTTCTCGTGGTCATTCTCCACGAATTTGTTGATGAGCCTTTGTCTCTGAATGCCTTCACAATTCTTCTCGAGCGATGCAACAATTGAAACAATGTGCTCTGAACATCACAGCCAGCCAGCATTGTTCACCACGCACCACACACATTAGCCAATACTAGTAATAAAAGCATATTCAACATATGTAACTGGGGCATTTGTCACAGGGCATCATAAACTAACATGTATTTATTAACACAGTGCACACACATACAATGGCAAATGGCCGTTGTCCTCATGAATCTCAGTCAGCCAGTATTTCCTCAATTTCTTCCTCCAGATGTTTTGGAAGAGAACCCTTGAGGACAAATGGTGCAGGTTTCTTCACAAGTGATTGACTAATTGATTGATATTGGTATTACATCCCACCCGACACAAAATACTTAATTTTGGTGACGTTCTTCCCAGCCAGTCTGTTGGCTTAGTACTGAAAAACTAAAACTAAAATGATAAAAGTAAACGTGTATCTGTACCAAAAAATACAACAACATAAAATGAACCCCAGGTTTGGTCGCCTCCTATGACCTTATGCCTGTAAACGAAATGGGCCTATTCTGGAATAAGTAGATAGGTAAGTCAGAAAGTAAATGAGTAAAGAACTAAATGAGTAAGGAAGAAAGTATAAGGAAAGAAGAAAGTAAGAACGAAAGTAAGAACGTTAAGTAAGCAAACAAACAATTTATATAGTGCCAAAATCAACTAATGAATCAGGGCGCATTACCAGGGGCTTTTTATGGCGAGATGTCCTTCTTGTCTCTGAAAGAAACTTAGAGCACTAACCAGAGAAAAATCAATCAACATCCTCATCCTTTGGAGATAAACCAGTTAATTCTTGAAGCAAGAGGACAATGCACCCTCTTTACGCCAGCTGTCTGACACCAGTGTATTTCACTATTATAGTGCAAATATCAGAAATTATTGAACAGTGTGCATTTTTAGGCTGCAAGGCATGCACAGCATAGACGATGATGATGAGTAGATTTATAGAGCGTGTTATAAATGGTCCTCAGACACGCTGTCAATCAGCCGAACAGGTGGGCCTTCAGATGTCGAGCAAACATAAAGGGGGAGAGAGTTGCAGTTCGCAGGGCGGCTGGTAAACTGTTCCACATGACTGGACCTGCGACCGCAAAACTCACTCATCCCCAGCATGGTCCTTGTCCTTGGTATTGACATTAACCCAGTGCGAGCGGACCGCAAAGGTCGCTTGCCAGCAATGGCAGAGATTGCCAGACAGTCGTCAGCCAAGTATGTCGGTGCCAATCCGTGTAGTCACTTGTAAACTGTCATCGCCAGCTTGCAACTGATGATCTGACAGACTAAAAGCCAGTGAAGTTCAGATGTGCCTATTGACGTTAATGTTACGGTCTTTGCTATAGCCCTCCTTTTGATGCTATCCTAAATAAAAAATATTTAAGGCAGCATCAAGATGATGTGGTGGAAAATATCATCTTATCATATTCACTCTATGATTCATGGTGCCATGAAATTATGCATGCAACAAATCAGTGGAAAAACGTTAAATATTCAACTTTCTGAAATATCAAAAAAGCATAATAAACTAGAAAACATAGGCACTCTTATCGACACGCAGACCCATGCTGGCAACAGCCGCAGGTAGCACAGGAATACGCAGCACCGGCTATGGTCACTAGCAACTGTGCAAACGCGCAGTTTTCGTAACCGTGCGACGGCGTGCGACCTTTGACCTTTTGACCTCTGGGTCAATGTATGCCAAGCGACTGCTATAGAGTATACATGTACCAAGTTTTGTGTTGATAGCTCAAGTGGTTTTCCTGTTAGACTGCAGACAAACAGAGAGACTCAACTGAATGCCCTACCCACGCTGGCAGCTATGCGGTGTGGGTAGGATGCAAAAGTATACAGTATTCACCTTCCAGTTCTCGCTTGTTGGGTCCTGCTTTCTTGTGAGCTTTTGGAGTCTTAATGAAAAGTGGAAAAATACGACCAAGTCCGAGTATGTCGACAAATTTCTGGCAGTTGTCGACACCCTCTGGACCTATCATTGCATGGTCAAGAACCTTCAGTGCACTAGTACGTGACATCTTCTTCTCTCTGTTCACAGATCACCAAGAACACAGAAGTTAAGTGAAAATGCAAGAAAGTTTCTTTAAACTACATCACAAACCAATTAATTATACTGTCTGGATCAATAAAACTGTATGCTTTTCGATACAACACTCTGATGCAACAACCAAAGTTACAACCTGTGTTGCATGTTGGCACTGCAGTAGGGTTTTGGACTTGCGATTGAGAGGTCATGGGTTCAAATCCCAGCTGGTCTGCTTTCACATAACAAAGGTCAACTCAGCCTTCCATCCCTCCAAGGTCGTTAAATCGAATACCTGCTTTGGCTGGGGGTTAAAACGGGATTCACACCTCTGCTGGGTGGCAGATATCACTGTGTGATCCCATATGACAAGTGAGTTTCCCGTAGTGGTGAAAAGCTAAGTTGATGCTAACTGCTATAGACTGTTTCTTACTTACGTTACTTTACTTGAGTGGGACAGATACATGTATATTATTATCAGTTCTAATAAAATGAACTGGTTTTTACCAAATGCCCTGAAAATTCTTAATACAAAAGAGTCAGACGCAACTCTTGTGCAGTGTTTAAATGTTCTCTGTAAAGAAGTTCAATCTTATTACACCAATATAATGTTATTTCAGACATTCATATAAGCACATGATTACCTTTCTTAAATCAAATGTACCAAACTTCTATGAACCTAACACCAGCTGCCAAACAGTCCAGATCTCAATCTAGCTCACTGTTCAGTTTGGCAGCGATACAGCACCTGATGTATCACCAGACAATTTGAGATATGAAACATATGTGAGAACATTTAACTAAGATACTTTAAGTCTAAAATTATCAATCTCAATCTGCTTGAACATGATCAGCCAAGATACGACTCATACGGCGACAAATGGTCAAAATGTGGTCATATACGAGGTACAAGGCAGTCAATGTGAGCATCATCTTCATTAAAACAAGGTGTCGCCCTAACGGGACGTAACCGCACTGACCCACTATGCAGTGTCTGCCGCTTGACCGCACACAAGCCCGGCCTGGCGGCGGCCGACCGCCCAGGCGCCTGCCTGCCGGCAGCGTTACAGATGACGACGACGACGACAAATGTCAGCGAGCAAAACAATACTGGCCCATTAGATGGGCCAGTAACAATGCTGAAACTGTTAATTGTTTTTGGAATTAGTCACATTAACAAAACTGATGGAAATAACATTATATGAATATACACTGTGGGGCATAAAAAACACACCAAAATGTGTTTCGCCATAACTTTCATAAAACTCGACGGATTTTGAACAAAGTTGGCAGATTGCTTCTTAAATAAATTGTTCATAAAACAGTGCAAACAAATGTCACCTGAACCGAGTACCAGCTTCGCACTATCTGCTGAAACTTGAAAGTCACTAATACAACTGTAACGTAGGCTATATTCCTAAATGCAACGAGCAGTTGTCACTGAACAAAAAA
>Ga0209780_1002040_pt1 | contig 14005 bp, 10 predicted proteins | sample WorMetexBAHAMAS2_FD_187384 | JGI IMG/M metagenome (GOLD analysis project Ga0209780, IMG submission 187384) | Marine gutless worms symbiont microbial communities from Max Planck institute for Marine Microbiology, Germany - Inanidrilus exumae... | ecosystem: Host-associated > Annelida > Digestive... | reverse complement strand
GCAGAGGGACCGCGCGACGCCGACACCCACGGTATAAATATTGTATAACTACAAGTTGCAAATTTTGTAGCAGATTCACGCATTCAAGACTTAATGCGCAGTACTTGCCTAACTATCGTCTAACTTGTTAAACGAAATAGGTTCTCTTTTCGGTGTTTTGAAGTACGTGTGCGATATCGTCGTAAAAAAGTTAACGTCCGCTATCTCATCTCCTGATGAGTTCTTGTTGTTTTCAGTTTTTCCGTAATTTTTTGGTTCTGTGCTCTGCGCTAGATTAAGCTGGCCTTTTGTCATTTTTTTTTGCGCACGTAAATATATTGTATCGTATTCCCATACTCGTTACCAAGCGTTGGGCCCAAAGCTGGCCCCGGTGTACAGGCAGTCAGCTCGTAGGTGACTGTAGGAGTATTCAGCCCACTATGTCTGCAATCTCTCCCATGGGTGCAGCAGACCCTATACTGGGTCCATGGTCTACAGGTGACTTAAGTCATCCTCCCAGCTGTAGGCTGCCATTACTTTCCGCCAGGCCTGCGGTTACCTTCCCAGCTGCAGAGCATCACCGCCCTTTGGCTCTTACTCATTTTGCCGTCCCATGGAGGGCAGAAGGCTGAGTCGATCTGGGTGGCTAGTTACATGCCGAAATAAAGTGCCGCCTCCGGGAGTCGAACCCGGACATGCTCATCCATCCCAGTACTAACCAGGTTCAGCGTAGGTTAACCTTGTTGATCGAGACCAACGTGTTACCACTATGCCAAACCGCCACCTCGAAATCACCAGTATTGATGGCAAATAGTCACGGCAGTGGTCATTCGCAGTCTTCGTCACGTTTTTCACTGAGGGAAGTGTATTTATAAATTCCGTCATTGAGAGTCATTTGTGTTAGTGTTAAATTAACTTATGAATACTGTGGTCTTAAATTGTTTTTAGGTCTAATGACTTGAAATATGGTGGATGTGAGTTTCTCAAAGAAGTCCTTTTATGGAAGCAAATGGTAAGCAGTATAGGTTGCAAATTTTTTATATACCTTGTGGTATACTTTGTGCAGCCTCACTGGCAGATGATGCATCCAGCAAGGTCTAAGGCTCAGCAGACTAGTCCATGAAAAAGCCATCCGGTTGTCCATGATACAGCACAGTCTAAACTTAAATGCATTGATGCTGGGTGCATCCACCGTCTGCTGGTCCAGCAGATTCCAATTTGTTGGAAAAAATAGTAGTTTGCATGTATTGTATATAATATATGACCCTTAGTAGCTTTACTATTTGTATCCAAGACAAAAAGCTTATGAATCGAAATGGTACTAAAACCTCTATACATTTTAAAAACCTCAATAAGATCCTGCCTATTCCTTTTCTCCTTCAAGGTCCATTTTCTGTCCATTCCACTAACTTGTCTAGATCAACCTGCTTTTGAATATTATTAAGCATATTCCTAACTTATCTGAAAATTTTTGTGCTGTCAGCGAACTTAAAACGTTGCCAGTAGTGTTATACTCCATGTCATTATTGAAAATCAAAAATAACAAGGGCCCTATGACATAGCCTTGGAACCCCACTCCAAACTTTTTTCCATGACGACTGTTTACTCTTCATACAGATTCTTTGTCTTCTATTTCGTAACCGATCTCCAATAACTCTCAACAGTTTCCCATTAATACCATGCTTTTTTAAACATTTTTAATAACATGAGATGTGGAACCTTATCAGATGCCTTCGCTAAATCTAAAAATACTATATCCACACAATGTCCTTCATCTACACTTTTCAATACCTGATCAAGAAACAATAAAAGGTTTGTTAATCATGAGCGCCCTTCCCGAAAACCATTTTGGGAATCCTTAATCATCTCTTGCTTGTCAGTCAGTCAGTCAGAAACTACTATCTCATCCTGAACAACTGCCTCAAATACCTTGCAAATCTGGCTCATTAAACTTGCGGATGCAACATTTCTCTAGCCCCCTTTAATACTGGCACTACATTAGCCTCTTTCTTTCCAATCCACTGCTTTATCTCTCAACTTTCTTGAACAATATCACTAAAGGACATACTAACTCCTGTCTGATCACATTTAAGAATCTAGGCAGCAGATCGTCTGATCCTGCAGCCTTGTCATCTCTTAGCCTATCAAGGTTATATGAGACTATCCTCTCAGTGATGTCAGTATCACACAGGCCATTACCATTTTCTTTATAAACCCAGTCAGCTTCTAGAACCTCTCCACTCATCTCCTTAGTAAAAAACCGAGGTGAAAAATTTGCATACTTATGCTCTAGTAAGTGTGCAGTTGGAAGTAGTGTTGTTACGACCACTGAACCTTCACCGCCACCGCAGTGGTTGCTACCATCGAACCAACACCAGTGTTTTACAGTGTTCTCAGCAGTCTTTCTGGGCACTGTTTCTTCACTTCCGCTGCTCAGAGCAGCTATAGTCCTTACATATGTCCTTACAATCCATCAAGTCCAACCTATCATACACCTCATCGATATTCCCAAGCAGTCTACACATCTCCATTTCTCAACACACTGTAAGGCCCTAGTATCGCTTGACACAGGAACCCCACACCCGGTGCACATTGGTACTTGCGTATCAAGCCTTGGTTTGACTACCGCTGAGCTGCAGACAGTGGACCCACCCGCACCACCGCCCGTACTACTTGCTTTACCGTTACCTTTGTAGGGACAACCGTCTGACATCTTCTGTTGTTTATCATCTGCTAACTTTTGAATATGCATTGTTGTTCGTTAGTGCATAGTTAGTATTTAAATTTGTTTGTGGACTGTGTCTTTCCAAATTCTTTTCTCTGCATAAATTATAGACAGTAGTTTTAGTTCTTTATTTAAGCGTCATGCTGTTGAATCAGAATATGTTGTATGTTGATGATTGCTGATGTTGTGCATATTTCATAGCCGCACTCGGGATCAGGACATTGAAAGACGAGTTAGACTTTTACGGCGTGAACGTGACTTGAAGAAGAATGTACTGTTGCCAATATATCAGCCAAGGTAGAATAGTTTCCTGCACTTGCAGTGTAATCACCTCAGTGATGCAACTTTTTCACTGAAATGTTAAATTACTTTTTGAACCTGCCGAAGTGGTGCTGGCTAGAATATACTAGATTCATTTTCTGCTAGCAAAAATCTGTTTGTGCTAGACATGAGGCTTAAATCAGTTTAATGTAGTTAAACTGAAAAAATAACAGATATTAAAACAATGGTACCTTCTCTCACATAGTAAGAGAATTTCTGGTAATCCTGCATTTTAGGTGCATAAATTATTTCACACCGACTGGTTTTCGTTACTGTGTCAGTTAGGGTTAGTGTTACGGTTATGGTCAGTTTAGTTTGACTTGTTAGCGGTAATAACAAGTCATACTAAACTGACCCTAACTGTAACACTAACCCTAACCGACGCAGTCGATGGGAAATAATTTACGCACCTAAAATGCAGGATTACTGAATTTTCTTTACATCTTACAAGACAAACACACAGCTGTGCATTCTTAGTTGCACCAGCTGTTGTTTAAAATGTGCATCAACTCAAATGAAAATTTTGTCAGTGAGACTAAGATGAGATTATAAAAGTTGACATAGTCAAATGCAACAGTCAAAAAACACGCAAAAGTTCAAAAGCTGTTTTTACTGTCCCAGGGTCATCCTGCTTTATTATAATTTACCAAATCGTTGGTGGATTTACTCCGTATCATTTAAGTGATGTATATTTTCACCAGATGACAACATGGAACTGTAGCTGATGACACTTACTGAGTGCCTGCCTTCATTTATTTTCACTCTAGGTTTGACAGTCCATCAAGTTCATGGCACGTTTTTCATCGCCAACATGATGCTCTGACGTTTGCAAGATCTCAGGTGTGCAAGGTACGAGTTGTTACCTGCCATTGTCACTTGGACTACCATCTCGCAGAAATGGACTACATTTGTTGTCAACTTACTCTTTCACATTTCTCAATTTCTATAATTTGCTCACTCGTCAGCATTCAGATGAAGACATGTGGTGAAATAAATATTAGACACTCATAACCAGTATTATAAGCTATAACTCAAGTCTGTACTGGCATGCCTAAATGATAATGCTATGAAGTGCATTCTATAACTGGATCCACTTTGTAACTAAATTTTGAAGGTGGATGTATAAACACGATATGATATGCATATGAGGTTTCCCTTTATTACTTTGACCAGGAATGGCATGTAACTTGTGAAGAACATGGTGCATAGGTCCTGAAGTTTTACTTTTAGAAGACTAACTTAACGTGCTGTAACTCTTGAAAACCAGGCTTGTTAAATGTAAACCAAAAGTCGTTGTAGATATCTAAAATTAGTAATTAATCATAGTAGTAACAGCAGCCACAGTAGTTGTGTGTATGATTTAATTTAACAGTTACATGAACAAGGTGATGTTTTCTCTGTTGTCAGGATATTCACGTATTTGCATTTGAAAGCATCACATTATCAGAGCACCATGGTCAGAGGCTGTATCTGGCATGCAGCTATGAACACTTCTGGCATTACTACAGGCAGTTTTTGGTTTCTTGCTATATTTGGTTTGAGTGTGATATCTGTATTTATACATTATGATATTATGATATTTGTATATCTCTGTTCTGCTATGACTGTGTTTAAAACAATAAGATATTCAGATTTATTATTTGGCTTGAAGCTAGGCTTTGGCCGAATATTGGATTCACTTTTCTGGGCAATGTGGCGGTGTTCACGTGTTCGGCTCTAACTCCACTGAAAGTGAACCGATTTGCATTAAATCTAGGGCACTCTGAGTACATTGTTGGGGCTGACCCTGGCAGATTTTGGGCGCGATCCGCCCGGTAGCGGCAGTTTGAGAGGCAGGCCAAATTTTCTTTTCGTCAAGTAAATAATGCACGATTTCACCAATTTCTCATCAGCCAAATTTCACATAATTTGAACACAACAACGTCGATCGGTGTTGCAATGTAAACTTTGCGAACAGAATTTTGAAAATTTTACTGTAAGGGTTTGTTTTTCCAAAAAACTCAAAATCTTTCACATAATTTCAACATCTTGCAACTTTAGGCCGCCATAACTATGCAGTGATTGCAGATCGCCAGATATTAACTACCAAATGATCCCTCTGCAGGATGTCTAGTTTCTATTTTTACCATTAGAATCAATTCAAAATTCCCCGAGGCTGTACGCTTCGTACAAGAAACCTACCCAAATTTTCGGCGACGTTCGATGTCCGATATTGGGTAAACCAAGTACACCGCCATGTCGCCTCGTTTACCGACATGGAAGAAATGCAGACCTGAATTGGAAACTGAAAATAAGTAACACGGTATATAACGCTTACATCACTCAGTCGAAGGCACGTGACACTAGGCATCGTCGAATGCAGGAAGTAAACAGCTTGTGTACAGATAGCAGACCGCTTTGAGTCGAAGATTGTATTGTGGGCATTCCACACAGTCCAGCCAATAGCCATCTGGTCGTGTTTGAAGCTAGACTTCGATCTACAGACGGATTACATTTATGCTGTTTGCAGTGGTAAAATGTAGTGACTGATTATTTATTGCAGATGTTACCAGTAAGTAAATAGTTGGATAATTGGAGCTGATTGTTGCTGTTTTCCGATCCCAACCCACAGTGTCAAATTATGTAAGATATTAATACTAATTGTCATTGTCTTCGTTATGTAGCAGGTGATCTATGCATTCCCTATGTACATACCAACTACACCCAACCAGTGAAGAGCGACCTGTGACTGTTGTCATTAGATGTTTGTGTGACATAGTAAGTTTTCGGTTCTAGACGAAAGCGAACATTTACAGAGCACTTCTTTACTTGCAGAAATTAAAAAAGCTCTGTTGCTGCAATCTCGTTATTGTCCCGTCTGTGTGTTTCAGCAAATTACCAGCACAGATGCGTCATCACTACGAAGTCATTCCAGAAGGTCTGCTTAGTGTTAATTTGGACAAGTAGTTGTAAATGTTAGTGACAAAACATTTCCAACATAAGTCGGTTATATTGTCGTGTCTGTAAATATGTTTTACTGTCATTATATAGCATACAGTAGTTTGCTTCAGTTAAGTCATTATCAGTTAAGCTTTTGTGTGCCATGTTAGGCTGTCTGCATTGTCTATCTTTTATCATTTTTGTTTTGTATTACGTAAAATTAGAATTTATGATGTAGAACAATTTCAGCAGCTGTTTTCTGTCTTCAAAAGAAGGTTAAATGTTTACTTTGGAAATAATTTCTAACATTGTTGTTTGTTTGTACATTTTTCCTCTCAGATGCTGCTTGCCATTTGTACTTTGATCTTGAATTTGATCGACAGCTAAATAATGATCATGACGGACAACGAATGGTTGACATATTCCTTCAAGTAATACATGTTTGCTTTAAGTCTTAATTGGTTTACTTACTTATAAATCTGAATTTTGGGAGGGTTTTTCAAACATTTATTGCCATCCTTACTTTTAACAGTTAACTACTGCAGGGTACCCCCGTGTCCTTGAAAGTACTTGAATTAAAAAGCCGCAAATTCAAGGCTTTGAAAGTGCTTGAAAATGAAGGTGGTCCTTGAGAAGTCCTGGAATATGAGTTGTTGGTTTAGGAAAATAATCTCGCCTGTCCGTCTGCCGCCATAAGCCACGCCCATGGCCGCCCATCCGTCCGGCAGCCCGTCTGTTTGGCCGCCGTAAGCCACTCCCGTCTGTCCGCTTGTAAGCCATGCTCCTGTGCAAACAAATTTGACAAATTCACTGACGTGACAAATTGACCGACGGATTATTAGATACAGATTTTGATTGAATAATGGAAGGCTGTCGGTGTCAACTAAGTCCAACAGCTTATGCAGATCTGCCAGTGAGATATCCTCTGAACTGAAGGTAGTCAATGACCAGCTAGATGCAAAGCTGCTGCAGCTAAAAATCACAACATCATGTGTAAATATGTGTACATATGTTTATCATTGTCTCTGGATATCATTTTTGCTTAAATACACGTTAACAACAGCTGAGCTACTCTGGATGGCATATTTTTGTTTGTTAAGGTAAGGAATTTATTGCAGTGTAAAACAGTGGCTGTATGTAGACAAGCGATGTACAGAAGTGTCTTTCAGAATGTGCATAGTTGTCCTAGGAAGGTCCTTGAAAAGTCTGTGAAAAGGTCCTTGAATTCTAAAGTCACGTAAGAGGGTACCCTGCTACTGTTACTACTTGGGTGATGATGACTGACTACTATAATGAACTGAAATGTAACGGTGCCTTTATTCTGCAATAGTATTGAATGTCATTGCTGGGCAGTTTTTGTAGCACATTGAATTGGAAATTGTAATGGACTGGTGATATATATAATGAATTTTTATGACTGACATTCATTATGTGTCTGTAGTACGTGTGCTACTGGATTCAGAAAGTTTACAACATCACTTGCACTGAATCTGATATTCTGCTGCTTGATGCTAGGTGAGCATTGTTTCTTGGCATGAATCTGCCAATAATTACAGCAGTAGCTTTCATCCCAGTTGTTTTGCCATCTCTGCAGTGCTTCAACATTGCTGGTTGACATTTTGCTCTAGAACAATCATGCTACAGTGATTTCTAAATGTTTCCGCATGACATTCTTGTACTGGACTAAGCAACTTGCAGTCAACTCGCAGACAAGTTTTGCTTGCACTTAAGCTATAACTACACTAACGTGCCAGTAAGTCAATTAAGGATAACTTGGACAATTTTGGTTACTGGGAGTATTAGTCTTTGCACCATGTAGTGGAAGTTGTGTAGTGATTTCATATATGTAACAAGCATAGTATCTAGTGCATGGGTTAACATGAAAGCAGTTTGCAATGACTTATTTGCATTTTAAGCTGTGACAGTGTAATAATATTGGTAATCTCGTTAATCATATGATGTGCTACTGTTTAATGGTACTAAGTGTATACATGATAACGTTTGTAAACCACATACCCCGCTTTTGTCCGGGCTACCCCTTTCCTGCCTTTTCTCCTCCCTTGTCCATTCACTTCCTCATCTTTTGACATATGCCTGTAACTTGTCCATAAGTTAACTATCTGTAACCTGAAATGTCGGTGAGTTGGCCATTAACCTGGAAATCAGACAGAATTGAACTGTTGATGAAGAGTCACACAATTAAATGTTGTACGTGAAAAGGCTTGAACAAGAAAACCATTTATTAAGTCATTGCTGCAAATATTGGTGACCAGGTCAGAAGAGTAAGTAATAGTAAAAGTTATTGATGAATGTATCGATCGATCTCAGAGACAACAGTTAATATGAGATGTTCTTTGCGTCACGTTTACTGGCGTCATTACTGCAGTGATTAAATGTATCTGTCGTTGTAGTATCTGTCGTTGTTTTTCTTTGTGAGCAGTACGGATGTGAAGTTCAGCCAGCATGCGATTTTCCACATTCCTGGAGCTGCGTTTAGAAACAACATTACTGCAGGTCATTTGATCAGTATTCACATTTAATGAGTGAAAAAAGTGCTACACGTTATTTGATCATTGTAACTGACTGGCTGTTCAGTTGTGTGTTTTGAGATCTAAAATACTGGCTTTCTTGATGTCAGATTTTTACATGCTGTCATGGACATATTCTCCTTGGTAATTTAGCCACTATTTGTTAATTGTGCCTGTAATACTGTATATTTTAATTGCCTTCATCACTTCAGTATTGATGGTTGGGAAGGACATCAGCCTGTTAAAGGCCTGCTGCAGCAAGTGAGAGATTTCTCTGTGGTGACACGCGGCATGGTCTCTATTGGTCTGTACAGGAGTGACTCTAGGCAAGTATGCTTGTTGAACAGAACAGAGACAGTGATGTAGATTCTTTGTAGCTGAAATTGTTGCAGTTGTTTATGTCGAACTTTAACGGCTTGTTGTAAATCTCAGGCCGGTTTGTTCACCACATACACAGTCAGCTGAAGACCGACATTGAGACACAGAGACTCAACAAAGAGAACGAACCATCAACAGATGCTGATTCAAAAGCTGGATTTGCTGGATTTTCTGCATGCGATCTGCAGCAGTTGTTTGTTAAACACTATGGTGAAGAACTGGTCTTCTTCTGTGATCTCGGTGCGTTTGTTTTAGTGTTATTTGGATTAATATAGAGATGTTATAAGTAACACTGTTGAGAATAGCCATCTTCTCTGTGTGTGCTGTTTGCCTTCAGCAAGGCACGTGGACTGTCAAACTTTACAAAATTCTCCAGTTGTTAACACCGGTTGACCTGTATAAAACAGTTATTAGATAACCCTAATTAACATACATTACAGGTGATTTGTGTGGAGTATATACTCGATGAAAATGTTACCGTGTTGTAACCAAGATTGGAAACTTTAACAAAGCGTCGCCTAATGCAGATTACGTAATTAGTAGTTGACAATTTTGCAGAGTTTAAGACTGAAATTTCAATATCATATTACATTACTAACCAAACTGTTAGCAAACAAATATTATATTATACCATTAGTAATGATAAAATCACTTTTTTAAATAGACCACGTTACGTTACTGCAGTGAAGGTAACTGTTGTATACTCCATACTGTTGATTTTTTTACAGATTATTAGTTGTTTGTATGCCAGTAGACAGTATTTTGACAGGTCAGTCAATCGTCCTGTGCAGCTTGAACAGTTCCTCAAATGCACCGTGATTAATGATACTGTTTTAACTTGTGCTTACTACTTACTTGATGCAGAATTGCTATGTGACCACATAACTTTCCCAATGCCGACTGGAATCACTCACTGGTCCTTGTTGTTACTTCATCCACAGACAGTAATAATGAAGTATGTATTTGTTCAGTGCAAGATAACAGTCCTGAGACGTGCTAGGAAGTAAGTGACTCCTGAAGGAAGTAAAGCTGCTGCTTTACAATGCCAGGATCCACAATTCATTCTCAGTTAACAGCCCACGACAACTGTAATCAGAGAAATTTAAGTACCAGTATGTATTATGTGTTTACTTGTATCAGTCTTGTCAAAGTGTTTATATCTCGTTGCTCTTGTAGGAGTGTACACACGCAATCGTAACTTCCGTTTGTTGTCGTCAACAAAGCTTGGCAAAGCAAGCGGAGAATTAAAAGTTGCTTCGGAAAACGAGTTTAATGCCAGGTCATCCGTAAGTGACTGTTCACCTGCAAAATGTTCCCGGCTGCGGCAGCAAGTGAAAACTGAGTTGGATCAACACTCATTGATGGAACAGACATTTCTTGATTCCTTAATCTGCAATGTTAAGTATGTATAGTCCATCTTTCAGTTTGCTGTGAACTTATTCTTCGTAAGCTGTTGTTTGATGCTTTAACTCAACCAGGAGGAACGTAAGTTGATTTGTTAATGCTAAGTGATCCATTTTACCATCTATGTGAGACGTATACAGCCTTGTTGCATATGCAGAGGCATGTTCCTGTGTGTTAACATTTTTGTGTGTTTCTTATTATCACTGTAAAAACAGCACATTTTAGTGTCATGCACTGCCTTGTTTGAGGCCCAGACTCTGGCAGTTGGATTTTTGGAGCAGTGAAACCATTTCCCATTCCCGTTGTTACACTTTAGTGAATTGTATACAGGAATTCAACTGTTGTCGTGTGAGTCCGTAGTCATGGCTACTGACTGAGTCACTTATAATGTGGCTTATGTTCTACAAATTGCCGTGCATGCTGTGGCTGATAAAGTCGACGTTTGGCTGCAGTTAAGTTCGGCCATTTCGTTTGTGTTATACGGCACTTGCTAACAGAAAATGTTAAGTGTTATAAGAGATGATCATGTTTTGTTGTGAGTAGATTTCATGATGACGTGACGGTTCTAGACTTTGATGCTAACCCAGTTGAGTCACGGCCATCACGTCTACGCTTACACGAAAGTTCTGGTCTGTATTTTTTGACAGCAGTGTTTTTGTAGTAAATATTAATTATATGTGTGTTTTTAGTTTTCTACATTGTTGTTGTGCATGGTTTTATTTTCCTTTTACACTTGTAGTGGACCTATGCATTCTGGCCAGACAGACCAGAACTTTTTATATTCCATCATGTCTTTCTTGGACATCTTCTGTACATTTGATCCAGTGAATGTCAACTTTATGTTCTACATGTTCTGTCCAAACTTTCTCAGTCTACCTTTCCTAAATGTCACATTGACTGGTTCCAGTTACAAAAATTCTCGACGTTATGCATTTTCTTGTTTTTTTTTCTTTCAGAATAAACCCACATATATGTTATCCGGGTGTCTAACACTCCTGGATATCCTGGAAATCTGCTTGATTTTTTTTTACTGGAAATTCCTAAATTTGGCCAGGTCTCCTGGAAATTTTATGGTGCTATGGCATTTGTTGCGATTGATAGGATGCAGCTATGGTTGTATGACACTGTGATAGGCGAGTGATGGGGTCTGTCATCTCTTGCTTAATATTTGGTGGACTTTCACAACGTTGAATCGAGTTTTTGCAGTAGTTCAGTGTACCCGACTGTGTAGATTGTGTTAAAATATCTAATTATCTATGGAAACTATTGGAAATCTACTGGAATTTTGTTTACATGATTTGTTAGACACCCTGGTTATGTTCGTTTCATTATTATGCAACTTGCCTTTCACTTTTTTATTAATATTTTTTCCGGGTTAGTATGGGCAAGTAATCGTGAAACTACACACCAGTAACAGTTGTTGTCATCTGGCACCTCTCAAGCTCAACACTTTGCGTGGTCGGAGTCGGGCGGGGGCAGTTCGAACGGGGCCGAACTCGAGCGCGCAAAGTCGGCCGAAACAGGAAAGTACTCGGTTTGGGTACCGACTTTGGATGAATATTTCTTGAGTTCCTCTCATCAGATTTTGTATAAATTTTCAGCGTTCCTAGAGAAGGGGGCAGCTGTCGAGGGACGAACAAATTCCGAAATCTGACGAGGGAGTTTAGATAAAATTGGGGCCAAAGTACACCCTGGGCGACAATTTCAACCCCCATATTTCCCCCAAATCAATCCTCCAAACAAAATTTGTTTTTACCAGGGTCCCCAGGCCTATAATGTGCAATGGTCAGTTAGGGGGTGGCAATCCCTAGGGAGGTGAACTTGAAATCGGCCGAAACAACATCATGTATGGTACATTTATTCATCTTTATTGCAGGATATGATGTAACTGTGTTTTTTAACATGTTATGTTTTCTGGCACTGTAGGGCTGTAACAGATGCAGTGTGTGTTTAGTTGATTTATTGATTGAGTGATTAAGTTGTTGATGTTAATGTTGATGGTTATAGTTGTCACATCAATATTTATGTGTGGTTTCAACTCTGATAAAGTGGATTATAGTAATTCTCATTGTTAATAGTGTTTACTGTGTTGTTTCTAAGTTGCCGGCAGTGTGGAGTCGTGCGGCCGTAGTAGTTCAACTCCGTTCCCGACTATTGACCAGTTTGTGACATCAGTGGTGCGGTCGCTTGGCAACAAGGAGGCAGGTGATATCTGGCGCTGGGCGTATTTCAGCATGGGACAACTGCTGGTTTATGACATCGTCCACAACCGCTGGTGTGCAAATGTCCAGCGTGAACACCGCAGCAATAACATCATGTCAGTTATGTTTGTTGCTGTTGTCAGTTAGTTGCCGATCAAAACTGCAAAGTGATATGCAGTTACAGTCGTTGAAACAGACGTTTTGTGCCATGTACTGTCTAGAGACGCACTGATAATCGGCCAACAATCGGTATCGGCCGATTAGTACATCGGTATCAGCCGATTGTCGTTTACACAATTGGTAACTACAAGTTTTTATTACATGGTGCATCCATGGTCAAAATCGTTGTGTCTGAAAGGGGTGGTGGGTCATTTTGAGTGCAATTTTCAGGGTGGGAATGGGGCGTCGCCCACCAACGACTGTTGGCATCAGAAAACTAGAGTCGCTGGGCTATGATGTGGCATTGTTTGCATGATCCTAGGTTATTGCCATCTTAGTAGTACTTGTGTCAGACAGACGGATGGACAGACAGACACACGATAACGCCAAGTACCGCGCTAGCATAGCGTCGCACGGGTAAAAACTAAAGGCAATGTTAACCGCACTAACATAGCCTATGTATAAACTGCAGTTTTTTACATCTATATTTGCTGTTTTATTACCAGTTTTGAGTAGGCTATTAATAATGTCCATTAATACCACATTTTTCAATTTTTCAAGATGGCGGCCGTGCAACATCTAAGATTTTTTAAAAGTTCGAAATACCGTAAATCCCCGAATAAACGCCGGGTCGCAATTAAACGCTGGGTCTCCTATAAACGCCGGCCCCATAATAGACGCCGGGTAACCGGCGGGTATGATGGTATGTACGTTAATTTACTTATTTAAGTGGCTATACCCTGCATGACGTCAAGTTATGCGTCATATTCATAACCAGTAAGCAACTGCACAAATGTTTACGCAACAGGCCTATAAGGCAAGATTTAGGGCGTATTCGATTATAGAATCAGGATTTAGATTCACACTGAAAAACGTAAACAAAGTCAACTACCACAATCTAAAACATTATCTTAAAACATTATCTCTAACAGTGTGAATCCGAAGTGTCGCCAGTCTATAGAATATTAAATCACACCGTCGACGATGATGAAGTTCCTCGACGAGCAGACGATACACACAGAAAACGTACAATATTTGTCTGACAACAGCATATTGAACCGCCGTAGATAATTCATGACATTATAAAAGGAATTTACTTGCAGATGAAAAAGACCTCAGTCTTTCCGCAACCTTTAAATTGTCTTTTCGCACAATTTACTGCCGAACAAAAGCGAACCGTTTCATGTTGACATTTACGTTGATTGACATGTAGAGTACTATATATATTTGCGACAGTGGGCAATGGGAGTGCGGAACGAGTCGGAAGTAATGGGCGTGGTGTTTTTGGCAATTGGCGACAACTCGTACTGGCTACCTCCAGTTATAGAATATTTACAGAATGCATACTTTAATGGGCGATTGGGCGTGCTCGTTAAGTAGCGCGTTTGGTT
>Ga0209780_1002039_pt1 | contig 14006 bp, 7 predicted proteins | sample WorMetexBAHAMAS2_FD_187384 | JGI IMG/M metagenome (GOLD analysis project Ga0209780, IMG submission 187384) | Marine gutless worms symbiont microbial communities from Max Planck institute for Marine Microbiology, Germany - Inanidrilus exumae... | ecosystem: Host-associated > Annelida > Digestive... | reverse complement strand
GAGGTGGGTCTGGACCCCCATTTTTGGAGTGGGGGACGGACTCCCACTTTATAAGTACACTTCGAGCTTGGTCCCCCACTTTTTAGACAAAAGTTACGCCACTGTCCGTACTGTCAATTTTCTGTTCTGAATCAATCCCAGAAACATCCTCTGACAAAGATTTGGTGGATATGTCGATGCCCCTACTGCCCCCGCCCAATCTACATTATGTTACCCATGTTCGTAGATTTCATGCGCCCGCGCATCTCCAGCGCCGGCGGTGATATATCATGCTCGCGCCGGCACCTTTGTCCGGGCACCTGTCGAAAGTCGCAGACACCGTGGCGCCAGTGACGCACCGATCCGCGACATTGCTGCGCCAATTAGGTGACGAGCACACCTCTTGTGCGGTCTGACACTGGCAACATTGTGTGACATTGCCACGTCTTTAGCATCAACTCGGCGTACGTATCGAACAGAGATGAAATCGGGTCGAAACTTTTGACCTTCTGACCCGAGCCGACCAGGTCGTTGAACGTTCTAAAAATCAAATCATTCATTATTATTATTATTATTATTAAAAACGCCAAATTTAGCTTGCCGTACGTTAATAAAATTGCAATTTCTGGATCAATCAAAACTGAAAGGACACGACAACAGTCGGAAACTAAAAACTGAAATATTCGGATGACTTTTGGCAATTTTTATCACTTTGAGGTTAAAAGCGTCTGCCCCATCTGCCCCCATAATGTCACAGCAGCAGACGCTAACTGCGTCTCCACTTCATCATATCGCCTCTCAATGCTAGGCGCGCGAAGGACTAATAACACGTTAGTGTGGTCGTCGTAATCTGGACGGACAAACTGCGCACTGATTACCATCATTTGCGATTTCGCCTCGTGACATGACATCGCGCGTTGCATGACTCGCCTTGGTGACGCATGGCGTTGCACCTTATAACACGATATTTCCGATATCATAATTACCGTTCGACAAAAATAAATCAGCGACAACGTTCGCAAGAAACGCACGCGAAGCCGACCTAAACTCGTACCGTACATACCGCCATGTCATTACAGACGAAGCTGACAAAAATACATTCAGCCCGGCGACAGTAACCGATTTTTGGCGCGACTCGGCAAAAATTTTCATATCGCTTTTGAGCTGAAAGGGCTGAGAAAGAATCTGCGGGTTTCGTGGACAGTAAAAAACAAATGAGTGGGTTCTTAACAAAGCTGGAGTAAAGAAGGAACTGTTAGACACTGTCGAAGCAAGGAAGCTGGCATTCTATCATACTACGGTCACACCATGAGGAAACAAGGGAGTTGCCTGGAGAAAGTGATAGTGCAACAAACAATAAGAGGTGAATTTGTCTGTAGGTCTAAGTTTAAACAGTGACACCGTGGAGATCAAAATGAAAGTATTGCTCGCATTGTCTATCTTGTTCGTTTGAAACAATTTCATAAAGAGACGATCTGTGACAAAATCACGTGACCTGAAGTTAGCCTCTTTGAGTGGACAAACAATCAGACCGTATGAAATACTCGGCACATTCTTGACTCACACTGAACTGTAGAAATGATCCATCAGAGCCGTTACCAGACAAAGGCTTATGTGCTTGTTATGGGGTTAAAATGGGCCGTTAACTGGTCATTCTACAATTAACGGGCAATTGACTATTATGAATGCACATTATGACCCACCATGTTATAGCTTGGGCAATAACTAACCGTGGGTCATAGTAAAGTGCCCCTAGGTAGAAATGCTTATTAATAGGTGCATTAACGTATGTAGATAGTGACATCTGGGTTCGGTAAGAGAAAGAAACTAAGAAAGATCCCTTAACTCTTAAGGGAAATGTCGTATCACGTGATAAAATAGGCTGATCGCATGATGGATTAGAGGCTTATATACCATACAGCTTGAGAAATATCACAGCATATAACTAGAACAAATATTCCGACTGCATAATTGATTACGTTACGCAAAGCTGCATGAGATATAACTGGCACACGACATCATCATTATCATCATTATCACCATTACAACTTGCTGATTCCGGCGTTGTCTAAATCATTTGCTTGCTTACTTAACTTCCTTATTTACTTACTTTCTTCCTTACGTATTTACTTCCTGTTTCCAGGCCGGAGGTCGTAAGAAGCAACAAAACCCGGCTTTAGTTTTTTCGTGTTTATTTCGTTATTTTGTCACGGATGCATGCTTGCTTTTGTTGTTTTAGATTCAGTTTTTGCAGTACTGAGCCAAGAGATTGGCTGGGAAGAACGTCTCCGAAATGACCTATTTTGTGTCGGGTGGGACGTAAAATCGTAACTCAATCAGTAATCAAGCAGTGGCGAATTGCCTTGCGTTTGGCGCCACCATGTACGTAGTTGACGCTAGGCCTATGTGCTCCATTGGTGGATGATGGAGCACTTGATGGCGTGCACTTGATAGCTCCTACTGATGTGACAAATGACTACATACAGACTATAAATACGTATACAATGTACGCCGAGGATCGTCTACAACATGCTTTTGTACAGGTGACAAGTTTCTGTCGAACATACACCACGTTTGCTCCCCCCGCCGTTTTTACTCTTTTTTCTTTCGTGTCGACGCTATACGTCGCCTAAGCAGCACGTTTTTATAGCGGAGTGCCCGATCGACTAATGGGTGAGATATTTATTTCCGTGCAAGTTGAATTGGACCAATCAGCAGCGATATAGCGACAAGTACTCTAGCTCCACTTGCCACGCGAATTCAGCGCTCCGGTGTGTAAGAGCAAAAGCAGAATCACCAATAGGTCTAGTGGTACGAGACAATAATTCTCCTCAATCACGGACCACGCGGCTATGGAGCAGGGTGATGGAGTCGAACGGAAAACAAATCGCGCGATCTCCGACCGCAGCGCCTCGGTCAAAAGTTTTTTTTCGATTTCACAGTTGATCGCACGTCCGACGGCAGACTGGCAGTCTCCGGAGTGGATGCGGAGTCGATTACGGCTGGATGGTCGCGGTGCCGATGTTGGCGCCTTCGCGATGCCGTCTGCGTCCTCCTGGAATGCTTTGATGTCGCGTGAAGAGAGCAAGGTCACCCGACAACGGCGCCGCGGCAGAAAATGTGCCAATAACTTGAGTCTGCTAGCGTCTCCTCATCATCTGTAGCGACCGATTGACTAGATGACCCTTACAACATCATGGTGCATGGAAGCCGAAACTTCCGGTCCGCTTCCGAAACAGAATTCTCTTATCCAGACCCCTAGGCCGATCTGTGTATGCATCATTATCATCATTATCATCATCATCAAAATTGTTAAAGTGGCCTAAATAATAAAGTTATTGCTAGGTCCACTAAGGTGCCGAAGACGAATACATAGTTTATAGGTGGTTAAGTGACAATGTCAGGGTATGAACGCGATAACAGAAATGTCTTGAGGCGCTGTCTGAAGACCGCAAGTGACGGAGCAGCCAATGAAGGCACCGTTTCAAGAGTGGTCAAAGGAAGGTGTTGAGTGGACCATCGCAGAAGGTAGTGGTTTATTTCCTGACTGATAAGTTTCTGTATTATTATCAACTACGACTCTTTGTAATGTTTATTTTTATTACATGCGTTAATGCACACAAGATGTCACATAAATATTTTACTCTTTGTAGAAAATAGGAACTCTGGATGATTTAGCAAGTTTTGATTTGGTTGATATTGTTTGTATGATGCTTGCATGTCTGTATGTCGGTCTGTATGTCTGTCTGTCAGTCCTTTTCTGTCTGTCTTTGTCGTTATGTCTGTTTTATACTTCTGTTTTGTTTTGTCGCTGTGAAAACTTGGACGCAGTCTGTTGGCTTGGCAGATAATTATATGCAAAAGTACCGTAATCAGCGTCTGTAGCTTCATTTATCGCTAATTATCAATAGCTCTCTGTCTGGATATAATATTCACATGAATCCAATAAAACATTAATACAAGTTCTAGTGCCCAGTTATACATAAAAGCAAATCGACTGTCAGTGTCAGTTAGAGATTATGAACTAAATGCAATGCTTAAGTGCTCATCGAAATGTGGCATGATTGTCGTAAAGCCTTATAGTAGCAGGGAGACTGTTCCAAGTCCGCAAACAAACCAGATACGCCACCCGCTTACCTCTCGTGTAATACAAGACGAGCAGTGGATATCGGTTCGTTTACCGGTAACATTGTGTCACCGGTCAATTCTCATTACCGTTCAAGCAAGCGTGTCATTGCATCCAGTCGCACGGTTTTTTCACACAATCATGGTCCCGTACCCGGCGCCATATTTCCCTTACCGTCTTCGTATCGGATTGCAGAACAAATCTTGCTCAAATTAAGGGTCCGGGTGTTTCTATTTACCCTGCCTTTCCCTCCCACTCACGTCTCGGTTCATCTATAGCGTGTGCGTGTTTGAAACTTCAAAGCTGCGCCACCCGCTACCGGAGTCTTTGTTGTCGTTGAATGCTGTTAGAATGTTCCGAAACTCTGCCTAAAACCGCAATTGATCATTTTATTTAATTTCTTTAATTGCAATTCACCAATAAAGGTAGCAGTTCAATAAAAACTTAACTACTTAACCAAATATCGGCTAACAGTGTCGCCAGTTCGTTCTTCGTATGCTAAGTATACACATCCTACCCAATTCATTATTAGTTACACGATATTTTTTAATTTACCGTCAGTGGTATAGAACTAAATTAAACTAGAAATGCGTGGTAAAGCCTAGCGTGTGGCGCGCCCGGCACAAACGCGCCTGGCGTTAGCCTAGACGCACCACAGCTGCGGGCATCCGTGGCGCAGCCTCAGATCGCAGACTCGCAGCACTGTGAGGTAGCCTAAACGGTGCCACTCTCCTTAGAGGCGGGCTGCTCATCTCCCATCCAGTGCGACGCTAGACCCACGGTTACCTTCCCGGCTGCGGAGGACTGCAACTGCTCCTTGGCTGGTATTATTTTCCCGTTCCGCTAAGGGGAGGAGGCTGAGTTGGCCGGTTACAGACCAAGACGGTACACCTGCGAACGTACTACTAACCGGGCTGGACGTTGATCAACTTCGTCGATGTCTCTAAGGCCGTTACTACTAAGCCAAGCCGACGCGCGGGTGATGTTAATTGCTGTCGATGAGGAGCGGGTGATGATGTGAGTCAGCTCGCGGCGTGGTTGATGGACGTTATCTCGACGGAGCGTTCCACACCAGCGCACAGCGACGATGACGACGCTTATTTCTGCTCCATCATCGTCCGGCCACGCACCAGCGCCAGCAGCAGCAGCCGCCCGGCGACGAGACGCAATTCGCGCCAAACAAATTTAGTGTTAAATGGTCGGCTGCGGGGACGCGCGGTCTGCCTATCGACCGTGTTCGGACCGAGTGGGCCTGCCGTCCCTTCGGCCGACGACTGACAATTAAGGCGACGGTCGCTTGGGTCTGGTATCGAAGGCTGACGAAGCAGTTATCGGCGACCAAACGCTTGTCGGTCGCAAATTAACCGGGGACGCGGACCTCTCGGCCACGCGTGTGACGTCTCGAGGACTCGCTTTCAGTTCAAGAATATTACGTGATGGGGACCACAGATGAGAACGCAATGGCGCGAGCGCAGCAAAGACAGTGATGCACTGATACGCAATTGTCGAATACTTTTTTAGTTTTACTGAAATCATTTTTCAACTAGAAACAAATAAAAGCATATTTGACCAAACACGTTTCTGTATGGCGTGTATTTAGAATCGCACTGTTTAGTGTCCATGGCAACGGGTGGGCGTGTCACGTACATATAGTGCAACTGGGAATTATTACCAGCGACTTCATACAGGGGCGGATCCAGAAATTGGGTTTAGGGGGTCCCTTCCAGTGTCCGTTTATCGGTGCCAAAGACACCTAACCTAGACGCCAAAGGTGTCGACAGTGAGATACCGAAAGCGTTGAGAGGGTTCGTAGTGGGGAGGGGAATTGAATTTGATAAAATCTGAATGCCAAAGAAGGCATCTGGTGGCACGTATTCTATTGAATTTTCTGCAACAATTTTATAATGGTTGCACAATTTATCATTAGTTTGGGGGGCATGGCCCGTTGGCCCCACCACTGGCTTCATAGTCATTGTTATGCCATATTCGTGCAACCAAGTTAACTGATCATTATTGACGACGCCAGTTCGTCACATTTCGCCTCGGGTGGCATCCCGGCGACGTCACACGGCGGTCGTGGAGCAATCCGGGGGACAACGGATCATGGTCACTGACGCATGACGTCCGTGCACGGTCAGAATTAACCGCAGACCGGCGAGATATTCCTGGACTATTGCAAGACGGCGACCCGATGTCGTTCGCACCACCCTTTATGTCGTTCTTTATCGATCAGCTCACGCCGTCCCGGTTATTCTGAAACAGTTTATGGGCGCCCGTATATATAATACAAGAGCTCAGAAAGTTCTGAGATAAGCGACCGGATCGAATTACAGTGAATTTTTAGGACACCGGTTGCCCGTGGACAGTACTGATTTAGGTTCTCTTCATCGTTTTAGAAATTCTCTTGATGCCATAGATGACAAGATACTTGTTGATGCATAGTGACTGTAAGTGTTAGCTCTGCGAGAGTATTTTATTTTAGTAAGTTTCTTATAGTAGTATTTTAGTATTTTTGTATTTGTATGTGGCAACTGTAAGCACAGTTTCTGCCTTGTTGTCATGCTGTTCATTTTCCTTTTTACTTTACTTATTTATGTATTTGCAAATAAATGATTGATTGATTCATTGATTGACAATAATGCCTAATCGTTGGTATGAAAGGTGAGCAGGAAATCGTATGCTCTGTATATTTTCTGACATCAGTGCTACACGTTTGTTTGGCAAGTTTAAAATTATTGCAACACATCACACGCCTTTTTACCATTAACCGTCGCAAAGTTATTAACTCTCAAAAACAATCCGGTTTTTGGTCCACCCTGTTTTTTTGGTTGTGCGTCTGTCTGTTTTTCCACACGATATCTCAAAAACCAATACAGCTAGGATCACCAAACTTGACATAGAAATGTTCCACCATGAGTTCTGGAAACCATTTATTTCGGGGTCGAGGTCACGAGGCACAAAAAACGTTGCCGACGTGGATCTTTACACTCTTGTGAGTGCTGGCTACTTCAAGTTTCAAATGTGGTCATGTTAGCACAATATCGCAGAACCCGTAATTTTAAGGAGACTCTACCCAAAATCTCTCCGATTTCTTTTTATATACATGCATTTCACGAAAATCAATTCATAATATTTCGACCAATTCTTCTCACGGTGTCGTTCAAATAATGAAATTAATCGAAACACTCGTTGCGTTCTCGCCTTGCGGCGCACAAAAAAACCCCGCGAAATTGATAGCAACATTACAATACGATTTATAAGATCAAAAGCAGCTCGTTTTTATCCTCTCGCTCACTTGCTACGATCGACTGCAGATGATGCGAGAAAATTAATGCGATTGACCGGACGAATGGGCGCGTTGAACTGCGGAGGCGCCTAGGGTAGTTTGTCAACGTGCGATAACATCGGCTGCACTACGGAGCACCATTATTGACTCTTGGAAATTCACCTCCAAGTGATTATGCTTTTATTAACGACGAATAGCAAGGCAATGATGATCGCAATTTTAAAAAACTGCCTGAATAGATGAAAAACGTGTCGTTATGAAACAAATTATTCATTTCGATCAACTTAGTTTCAACAGCTTACGTTGGTGGCATAGTGCTATTTACGTAGTTAAGAATAATAGATAAAAGACTGCAGCACGCCCTCTATTCAGTAACAACATTTCAGTTGCCATACGTGAAATGCAGATATATAATGGTGTTTAGTTATATATAAAATTCACCTAGATAATCGAGGATAGTAGACTTCATGCGTAATTCAAAGATGCAAACAACGTAATAGAGACAGACAAACATATTGGCTTAGATACAGACATTGCACACACATGCTGATAGCAATACTTCGAACTCATTTCTTGAGAGCGAAGTAACAAGTAACAATACAGAATGAATAACACGACTGAAGTAAAACTGATGGAAAGGAAGTAAATTCGCTGAATCGTCTACATGGACATCACAATCTGATTATTATACTTCGCCTGCGGGAGCGGTTGCAAAGTATTGCAGTGAGTACGTCTGTGTGTGTGTGTGTCTGTCCGCGAGCATATCTTCGGCATCACACGCGCAATATTTACCAAGTTTCGTGCATGTTGCCGGATTTACGTTTACGCTCGACTTCAATATTTTTGGCGTAGGTCCAACAATCGATTTTTGGCCGCCAGATATCGCGATTTTACGCCGATACACTCACTAACGACAGCCCTACATGCGCGCAAGTCTTGAATGTTGACCCGTCGGTTATCGTCATCGGTGGTCAGGTAAAATTTAGCATGTAACCGGACGCGTCAGCTCTGGCTGTCGCAAAGAACAACCAGCGACAATTTATTTCCACCCACTCCGGGCACTATACTCCGCCATACCGTTTAATTTTCGATTAGCCACGGCGCCGACCGTCTCGCCGACTGCCCGAAACGGCGATATATTTACGAAGCGGTGACGGACGACTCATTTCGGAAGCCACCGGATCAAAGCGTCCAGATTGCCGATGGCAACGAGCGAGGTCTCCAATGGGAGCTGGATGCAGCGGAATGCAGACAGAAACATACGCACACATCAAACTCACCTACCATTATCGTTGTGACAGCCATAATGTATCTCCTGGGCGCGTTTGAAAATGACTCGGTGGAAGTCGAGTGTCTTGTGCCAGTTCTTTGATGGCTTTGTATGGAGCATCGCCGGTCTATACAGGATATACTAGTAGTCGACCGCCGGGATATATAAATACGACGGCAATTGTAATTGTTTATCTTTATTCATTATTTATAGTGGCAGCATGAGAAGTAAATATTCACAAAGATACGTAGCAACACAAACATAAAATACGAACTACATAAAAAATTATTCAATATCGCACCGATAATTATCCCCGCGAAAGCGAGGGAATAAGTTTTCACCGGCGTTGGTTTGTGTGTCTGTCTGCCTGTGTGTCTGTATGTGACCACGATAACTAAAACGATTGTGGACGGATTTGTACCAAATTTTATGGAAAGGTTCCTAGGGGGGAAGGGAAGACCAAGTTCGTGTTTCGTTACGATCGGTAGAGGGATGTGGAAGTAACGGTCAAAAAACTCCGTAAACCGGCGATTGTTTACATTTTACACTTACACGCTGAATCATATCCGCAAACGGTAACGTAACGTAACGGTCAAAAAATCGGCGATTGCTTTCGCGGGGATTTGTAATATTTCAGCTACTGTACCAGTTTGACAATGTCAATGTTTCTTAACGCTACCGTGAAATGTGACATTATGAATTTGCTGTTCGAACGTGACTAGATCATGTCAAGTTGAGTCAGCGTGCCTAATATCTAGGTCAAATGTCATTTGGATTATAAGTTATTGTCCGGTCACTTATGTACATAGACACCGAACTGATTGCTCTATCTGAACCACGAAAGTGGTTGGTATCAAACAATACAACAAGTTGGTGGATAAAGATTTATAAATCGCGAACTAAAAATCAAAATGAATACTATACGTCTATTACAAACTCATCGCAATGACAACTTTTCCAATAACATGCTCAGCTATCGCAGAGGGACCGCGCGACGCCCTATTGTGTTTTCTGTAGCATTGTAATGTTCCGACCTCTGTTTTTAATGTTCATGCATATACGTTTGATATGTGCACTAATAAAGATTACTTACTCACTTACTTACTTACTTACTTATTTCAGTTGAATTCTTGTCAACTGTTGTACAGCTGTACGAAAAAATCGCATTTAAAAGGCTTGCAGTAAATGAATGACCTTGAAGGTCACTCAAGGTCATAGGAATTGATTATCATTGGTATATAGTAACAGCAACTCTTTTACACCGTTTCCGAGATATTACCTTATTTTGCACTTTGCAGTGTGCGTGACTGCCTGTGGACGCAGTCTCTCTGCTCATTTGTCGCAGACTGCGGTATATCCACCTATATACGGACTCAATAGCAAGTAGATGAGTACCTCCTCCACAGCTCCTGCAATGAATCACACGCTTAATCTATTTACCTATATACTACCATATCACGTACTTCTTTCTTACTAGTGCATAAAGTGGGAGCTCAATTTGAATTATGGTATTTGTTTGTTAAATTTCATTATATAGCTACAGTACGTATAGCAACAGCAGTCGGTAAACTACCGCCATAATAATACTAATAAAATAGGATTGTATAGCGCCGCAAAGTCCGAAGATACAGAGGTTATGGGAAGAGAATCCGAAGAATTATTATCGAGGCGTTGACTGCACTTAGCTTTTTCCGATTTCATTGATGAGCACAAGACGTTAAAAGTGGTAGTTAAAGTTTTTTTTAACACTCCGGCGATTAGCAGCGCCGCATGCGTTCTTATACGCACAGCAGGAAGCAGCGTTTTGTCTGTGACGAGACCACCCAATAATAACGACGTCGGGTGTAACAACATTCGGTGCGTTCTATAATCGACGCCGTCATTCTCGGCGGCGTGTTGGTGCAGTCGATTGCTCATCGGGTGTGCTTTTTTTCTGGCTCATTGTGACGCGAAAACGAGCAATTTTGAGGGCGAAAAAAATGAGGCGGTGCCGCAGACCCGTGTAGCGGCGGCGAGAAGGAGCGATTAATTAATGGTCTTGATGTGTGAAGTTCGCTAACGATAGAGACAGTGGCGCCGACTGTTGACGCCCGTCTGAACTGCGTGCGACGTAGATCTCTAGACTTGCGATGAACGAACTAGAGCTATAGCTGGTCGTCTGAAGAACGCAGGATCAGCAAATAATAGGCTACGTCCTCATCATCCAACAGAACGCTCGCTGTTCCACGGACACGCAGCAGTTTTGGCGACGGACAAAAGCTTTGCTACTGAGGGACCACGTCTCTGGAACCGTTTACTGTTTACCTACTAATCTGCGACAGTTCAGCGACATCCGAAATCACATTTATTTAGGGCTTTTTTATAAATCACAGCACATTGTGGCTATGATTTCATGCGTTATATAAGTAGCCACTTTCCAACCACTTTCAAGGAGGCATTTATGACGCTGATTGTCAGAGATGCAAGGGCTTGATGCTACCAGTGCGAGCTTGTATCGGCCGATCTCGAATCTGTCTGTTTTTTAATATGGAGCGTCTCTTTGTTCGCCAGCCGAAAAGTTAACCGGTGGAGATTTGTCACATGTTATTTTAATAAAATTAAATCGATAGGTTTAAGAGAAGCTTAGTGCTATAGCTCCATCTCGGCGATCTGACTGTAAGTGCTGCAAAATGTCTACATTTACTTGCCCTACAACATGGCGACCAGAACAGATAAATTACGTCACTTGCAACTTATCTATAGCGTTAAGGTTTAAATTTAAGTTGACGCAAGGCTAATCATTATGACAACGTCGCCGAGCGTAAAATACAAATGTGTAGGCCTACTTAAATCTGTACAAAAAGTTCTAGGCCTATTAATTCAATGCCGTAGCAGTCACGTTATTCGTGTAAAGTCTTAACTTAACCGCAGTCACTTGATTACAGACGCATAAGATTTATTTGTTATACTAACAATAAAGGTTTTCAATACAAATGATTAGTGTAAAAATTGATAAAAATGCCTGTACACCAAAAACACTTCATTTTGCTTAGTACGTGTGACAAGTATACATACAAGTAGTCAAGTTAGGCTATTGCTGATTACGTAACACCTGAAGTCGTTTGCGTGAATTTCTACTCATCCGTGACGCGGTAAATTCTGTGATGATAACTCCTCCCCCTTCACTGGTGGAGAAGCAGTAGTCTAAAATGCTGCTCAACTGCGCATAAACGCAGGCTTAGCGTCCGGCTTTGATCTATGCCGTAATTACTTCATAGTGTCACGAATTTAAACTCTGAGTATGTTTGCTTAACGACGTTTGCTAAAATGGCGACTGCTCAAACCGAGTAAGTTGTACTCGCACGGGCAGCGGGGCTTTTGTCCGAGGGGGTATTGTCTGCGGTCGAAGAGGGGGCTTCTGTATGGGGGGCTTTGTCCGCTGGGGAATGTCCGGACACCAACATTCCAATGCTACATACTCTGCGATCAACTTGTACACAACAAACGTCTTGAGAAATCTCGTTAGTCGGTCCGTCAAACTGCAGTCCTATATTTTCCCGACCTCCAACTCGCAGTCCTATTAGGTATACACCATTTTCCGGTCCTGTAGTTTGAGCGGTCCCAGTCAGCACAACGCTATATACTGTAGACTGTTACCGGATAGCTCTGTGTGTCAATAAATTCTTACGACAGTTCATCCTCTCGTCTCACGCGACGTAGGCTCGGCGTACATTGATACAATTTAATTACATACTGTGTCCGAAGCCGGTGATATGTGTCGGCCATTATTTCAGCATTTAATACTGATTCTAGATTTTGAACGAGCAATCGTGTTGTCGGCGTCACAAAGAAATAAAATTCGGAATTAGTTTTTTACTCGGCACTATGTGCGAGTCTTCCACCGATAAAGAAATATAGTGTTGCTGTTTTGTAAATCTTTATTCACCATCAAAAATGGTAGCAGAATAGGATACAAAACAAGGGCGTACTAGAATTTAAGTAACGGAGGTCCATCTTCCCCTTGTAAAAGTCAAAATATCATTGATATCATAGTTTACAGATGTATGCCAACTGCACATGAGTTTGGAACGTACATTTATCAATTTTTCAGTTGTTAATATTTTTCAGTTAATATTTTTTATAATTTTCCGCGGGTGCTGGGCGCAAATAATGCTCCATACGCCGATTCGCTAAAGAAAAAAAGCACAATAAAAACAGCCTTAATATTCTACATTAAAAGCAAAGTTGCAGCTGATGTATATTATTAAACACGTGCTATATATTTTTGTCTTCGAAATAGATCTGCAGCGCCTCCGGATAAAACTGATTTAATTGCAAGAAACGACCGGTATATACGCAGTGGGCGGGAATACCTGGTCGCTAAAATGAAAAATAGACAGTATTATATTCACCTTTATTCACCAGAAAGCTGGTAGCAATAATAGAAAAGCAAAAAAGACAAACGCACGAAAATTCCACAACGTTTCTTTATACGAACATCTCGAAAATTATTAAAATTGACAAAATAATATAAACTGAATGAAAAACAACTGCCACAAAATGCTAACCTGTTACTATTAATGGCAATTAACAATTTATTCCAGACGAAAATTATCAGAAAATGTAATTTAATCGCCTTATATGCTATATACAACAGTATCAGAATCAGGGCGAGAGCATAGGGGCGCTTTGCGTGGGGACTTTGTTAGATGAGTATTTAGGCACAAAATGCATGAAATTTTAAAACGTGCTAAAAGTGAAGTAATGTTGGCTCTCAGCTAAAAAATCGATGCAGCTAGGATCATCAAACTTGACAGAAAAATGTTCCATGATGAGTCCACGAAACCTATTTATTTTGGAGTAAAACGTCAATATCACGAGTCACAAAAACATTGCTGCGTGGGTCTTTGCACTCTAATGTGTGCTGGCTTCTTCTGGTTTGTTATATTTTATCGATTAGTCTTGTTGATAAACAAAGCTGCTCATTGGTAAAACGTTTATTAAGTAAGACCGCTGATGAGTGGATTATCAAAAACCGTTCAATTCCGTCTAGTCCGGCAGAACTATGGTGGAACCTGGCTTTAGAGTATAAAGTTTTTTTAATGCTGATTATTGATGTTTAGTACATCTTGAAAAATCTAAAAATAGCCACATCTCGGCCACAGTTCAACCGATTTTGATAAAATTTGCTACCATGATGCATTTCGAACCTTTTGAACGTCCCGACCGTTAAAAATTTAACATTTCACAAATCCAAGATGGCGGCGGCCGCCATCTTGGATTTAGCCTCTTTACTCAAAACGCTCAAGGGTGACAAGATGTCACCCGGCAGATTCTCATTATATATGTACTAAACATCAATAATC
>Ga0209780_1002038_pt1 | contig 14007 bp, 9 predicted proteins | sample WorMetexBAHAMAS2_FD_187384 | JGI IMG/M metagenome (GOLD analysis project Ga0209780, IMG submission 187384) | Marine gutless worms symbiont microbial communities from Max Planck institute for Marine Microbiology, Germany - Inanidrilus exumae... | ecosystem: Host-associated > Annelida > Digestive... | reverse complement strand
TCCCTACACTGTGTGTAGGCGGGCCAGTAAACACAATAACATCAAAACACATCTGCTCATTGCTCAACCTTGTCTTTATGGAGATATTATCCTCTAATTATCGGATGTCTCCCTGAAGGTCCTTCCAGCCAAATGGACTGGCTATTGTACCGAGGGGTATCAGTAAGCAAAATCCAGGGCATCTGCTCACAGTCACAGGATCCTAGCAGAAAGCAATCAGCAACCTACAGAAAACGAAATAACAACAGCCCTACTGTACACAAGGTTCCACTGGCTAAGGTGAGACAGGCACAGAAGTGCCACAACTGGAGAGCAGTATTAGACTACCTGTATATATTAGTAATTGACTGTTACTAGCATCAAAGCCCATTCGATCAGTAGTCCGGAGGTGGACAAATAAAAGACGAGGCCTGGGGTCAGTGTTCTAAGTTCCCTTCAGTGCTTTGACACTGTGGGAAGGAAGGTCTCATAAAAAACCTATACCATTTATGCCCAAAGGTTCTCTTCAGGAATAAGATGAGGAAAAAACTGAAGGTGAATCAGCTAAAGTAAAGTAGCAGTAAAGTAAAGTATACGTTTATTTGTATAGCGCATCATCATAACTACCTTTAATGCACTCAGACATGGATCACACAGTTTTCCCTGCAGATTACACCATGCCTTCCTTTACTCTTTAGCCGCAGAGCATCACCGCCCTTTGGCTGGTACTCATTTTACCATCCCACGGAGGGTAGAAGGCTGAGTCGACCTGGATGGTTGGTTACACACCGAAATTAAGTGCCGCTTTCGGGAGTCGAACCCAGACCCGGTCACCCATCCCAGTACTAACCAGGTTCAGCGTAGAGTAAACTCGTTGATTGATCGAGACCAACGCGTTATCACTATGCCAAACTGCCACCTCAGCTAACCCAGATTCACGTAAAAAAGAAGTCAGTAGTGTACAATACTAACTGATGCACAGCATTTGCATATGTGCTATTAAACAGAACCAGTTTACATAGGGCTTAATCCACACAAAGAACTTGCCAACAAAACAGAAGACAGTGGTAAACAATACCTTGCACACAGCTGCTGTCGAGTAGTGACCCGACCACTAAGCTCTGGTCATCAACGCGACTTGCCCAGCGACCTCTTGGCATAGCAGCAGCAATGTTGCTGGCCGCATTCACAGCCGGAGTTTTCACATAAGCATCTTGCAAAACCTACGTATTGCAAACAATGCATGAATACTTGTCTATTTATCGGAAACCGTGGCTTAGAATTTAATTTGACATATTTGATACACTTGAGTAATTATGCTGTAACTGTAATTATAACTGAGTACCCTGCTAACCAGTGTGCATCGGCATATATGAACATACATCCAATGCAGTTAGAGACTGCAAACCTGGCGTTTGGCCCAAGATGGAAGTTGACCAACTGAGAATCTATAGTCCACCTGAGGCGAATGCGAATCTGGAGTCTGTGGTATAGCAACAGCATTTGTAAGTTTAAAATTGTCATTCGAGTCCGTTTCGGGCTTCTTGTCCGAAATGTAGAATGTTTCTCGCCTAAAACAAAACATGTATAACATTTACGTAGAATGGACGTAATCATATATGTTCCTGTCCGCTAGCGCCACGGAAGTCTTTTGACATTCTGGCGCTTTACAAATCGGATTATTATTATTATTATTATGACTTGTTATTAATGAAACCAAATCTACTATTGGTGCTTTGATGCTGTTGAAGGACGACAGGAAGAGCAAACAGCCCGTGAAAAGCTGCTGGTTGGTTGGTTAGGGTATAACAGTGCTTTCAACACAATTCATATCACACCTTAAAGGTAAACTATATTGTAAATATTAGAATTTGCTAGGGATTAATTCTTGGAGTAAGATAATTGAAAAAAAAACAAAAATATAATAATAGTAGTTAATTTAGACTAAATAAATCAGTTGTAATTAGGCAAATTATTTCATTGAAGAAGTATAATTTGCATAAGATTTCTTATTTATAAATTATCATGGATCATATAAGTCGACTTTTTAAAATAAAATTTAGTACATTTTGGCTGGGTGAGTGACTGAATATGTTTTTAATGTCAGTAAAGGTATAGTATTGATGTCATATTTGATCATAAGTACATTCTGTTAGTATGTACATTTTGTAGGAGCTGTGTTCAATAAGATAAGAAAGCATTAAACGAGTATGTCAAATACGTGATCGGTTATATAAGATTTGGTCCTTTCATTGATATGAAGTAGGTAGAGTGGAGTAAGAAGGTATTGTTGGACAAATTTGGCAATGTTTATTTTGTGTATGTTAGTTCCAAGTTAGCGGCCATTTGTCATGAATATATTTGTTGATAATAGGTTTGAGGTCTGTACAGTGTGTTTAAAAAACCATACACTCAAATTTTCGTCATAACTTCGGAAAATATAGACCGATTTTCAAAATTCTTTCACTACCAGATTCCCAAGGAAACTCTCTATGTCACTACTGCCAGGCCTCGCACCTCACCTTAATTGTGTTGCTACACTACCCTGTGAAACTTGAAAATCACAATTGCTGCCGATTTCAATGGCGTATTGCATGTGAGACCTCAAAATTCACCGTGCCAGACATGAGGCCACCTTAACAGCTTAGGGCTGAAACCTATGACTATAAAATTTGGAAAACAATACAGCAGTGCTCAGAAAAGTATCCATGATGTCAGCAAATTGAAGAAGTGGATGATTGAAGTGTAACATGGGCTGCAGTAGACAGTCATTGATAAAGTTCATATCAGCGAATGGAATAAACATCTGGGAGCTTGTGTTTGTACCAGAGACGGAACTTATCAATGTTTGCTTTAACTTTTGAACTTTTTATCAGGTAGGTGGAGTGTCTTGACCACTAGTATTAGTTACAAACACCACTGCCACCTTCTGACAGTGATGAACTTGTTTGTTGCAACTTTATGGAGTTTGTCATCAAATCATATTCCAAACATTCTTGCATTATCTGCATTCTCTGGTTCATATGTTGCACACAAATGATGTAAATCATCATCATGATATTTTTGTAGCATTTGCATCTAAATATTGTTAATTTTTGTTAAATTTCAAGCAGCACTATAGTTTAAAGTAGCTATTTTACAGTTTATACAAAAATAAACAGTACATAGTTAAAACATCTGACCTGGTAGTGCAGACAGTCACAACAGAATAAAACAATCACAATGACACTAACTTACTAATTTACTCAGTTAGATGACCACCACAGTTAACTAAGAAAGCTGTAACCTCAAGTTGGGACTGGAGTAATCAGTCACTGCAGATGCTTTAATACTGGACAAACGATCACGGATTCGTTCCGTCACTTCTGATGGAAGTCGCCAAATGAAAATACATCTAGATCACAATGCAACACAGCAGAGAAAACTAGTGGGCACGAAAAGTAATAAATTCAAATTTTTCATTGAAGTTCATCATCTACAGTCTCACAAACCTCAGTTAGCTGTCAAGAGAGAAAAAAATACAAACATTTTCAACTGACTATAGTAAACAACAAACAGCACACAGTTTACAACAACAGCCATACATTAATAGTCTTTTATTTTATTATTTGCACTTCAGTTTCATGTTGTAAGATGGCAATGCATTACGTGAAAATTCTGCTCTGCTTCTAACAGGTTTTTAGTAACTTTAGTTACTTACAGTTACTTTTTCATCCACATTCACTTACACACAATATACAAGTAGCAACAGAGTCCATATACTCACACATGTCAGTTAGTCGTCAAAGAAAAAATGATAAAAATTTTCAATTAAAATGACTATGTCAACCAACAGGTAACATACAGTTTACATCAATATTTATATATCAATTTTTATTACTGACACTGCAATTTCATTCTGTAGGAAGACAATGTGTTAAGTGAAGATATTGCCTCAACTTACCCATCACCAGCGACAGATACAAAGTGTTTCATGTCACTCAGAAACTTGATGCCCGTTGAAATCTCTGAATGTCCATACATGCTGGCAAAGCATTCTCCACTGAAGAATTCATACATATTCATGGTCTTATCTGACGAACTTGTTGCGACATAGTCGCTGGAAGGATCGAGTTCAAGCCGCAGTAATGTGCCTTCACTACTCATTGAACCATTGTAACACTTCTTCTGCTTACCATTGCGCATGTTGTAGATCCTACAGAAGAGATGTAAAATGTCAGTACTGGTCATCAAATAAGTCTCAAAAGTTGTAAAATATGTCGCCTACATTAAGCCTGATAAGTCATTTTTCTTTTTAAAAAACATGCCCGGTTATCAATTTCTGATTTAATAAATAAATTTTATTTGTATTTCTATTCATCAAGTCCATGGGAAAAACAGTTTCAAAAGTTGTGAAATATGCAACCAAGGCTGAGCAAACACACAATTAACAACATGTTGCTAACCGAATGTTTCTGTCCTGGCAAGCAGTTGCCACAAACTTGCCCGTCACATCAACTTCCATATCAAACAGTGTAGTCCGGCTTACCATGTGCCGGTTCAGCACAAAACGAAAGTCTGGCTCCTACAAGACAACCAAGATGAGTTTGTGAACAAAAGATACCATATGTGTGGGTAGACAAAAACAAATGCATGGCGAAAAGTCTTATCCAGTTACTACAGTACTGTAAATTGCAGCCAGTATGAGACAGCAAGTACATAAACAGCAAAATTCAGTTAACAGCATTGAAATCATAAAAACTATTATACTTAGACATCCAACTTGATTTTTAGTTAAGACCTGCCCTCCAACCCAGGGCTGGCCAGAAATCATAATTATAAAGTGCACATTTATATACTGCAAAACAGTCTTCAGACACAGCTTGACCTGTATAACAACCATAAAATGGTTATTATCTTTGCTGTTGAATCTAAAACAATCCAGGGGCAATGATATCATCAGGCAGCCGGAGCAGAAGGAATAATGTTCCTTCTTGCACGAGTCTGCTGATGGATGAAGAAAGGGTTATTTTTGTTGGTTAGGGCTTTGTTTTGTTTAGTGCATTGTGACACTGTTGGTTGGGTGACAGAAAGAGATTTGACCCATAAAAACCCAGCCACTTATCCACAAAGGATCTTTCCAGAACAATTAGAGAAAGAGGACGGGGGAAATGGCTCAAGGCAGGAAAACTAGCTTTTTTGAAAAACACTGTAACAATCACGTAAGTGAAGAAAAGGGCCACCAACAGAGAATTCCACACAACAGCATTGGAAATTGGATATTTCAGCCATTATGTAAGCAAGAAAGGTTGTTTTTTAATTGACCGAGTTGGTTGCCTAAGTGATTAACGTTCCCTTTCAGCACAAAAATAAGCTATATCGGGGACGAGGCCTTGGGAGGAAATTTAGTTCTGCCAGGTTACGGAAGCCAATGATACAGTAACCTCCAGACCTCGCTGCCTTTTTGTTCAGACTGACTAAGTTACGGTTTTACATAACACTCGACACAGAGTAGGCCACATATGGTTGTTAAGTATGCAGGACAAACATAATGGACAACAGAAACTCACGTAACATACCAGCTGAGCATTACGAAATAACAGTGACTTGTCGGCACCACAGCTGAGCATCATCAGTTGACCGTCAAGCTCTGTGAAGCGAACTGCTGTAATCGCTGATGAGTGATCATCAAGTGTCTGAACAAGACCATAGTCGTGATCAATGTCAAAGATATGCACTAGACGATCACGACTTGCCGTTGCCAGCAACTGTACCCCTACACAGCACAATGCAAATGCTACAAGGCAATCGTACATATCAGACTTCGCCTGCGCTGTGCAATCCCACAACCCCCTTCGCGGCCGATAAGCCTCATCGCCTGAGCTCAGAACTTTTCCGAATACTATTTGTGCCTGCCTGGCCTACTGAACAATCCCGTCTGCTGCTGTTATTGGCAACTGAACGATCACGCTTGCAGCAAATGCGACACTGACACTGCAGCGACCATTGCAGCGAAGATTGCCAATAGTTCTAAATGCCCGGACAACCCAAAAAATTGCCCCTTACCCTTGGGGGATCTGCACCCATCTAATACATGGTTCCGTGGGCCCACCCGAGTCTTCATCAAAATGCCACGTTAATTGGTTCAGCCGTTTTTGCACAATGCACCACAGAGTGTCCCATTACTTTACAACGGGTCGCAATGTTTTCCACCCAAAAATTGCCACTTCCTCTCGGGGGATTGGTTCCCCCATGTAACACATGGTAGCTAGGGCCCACCTGAGTCGTAATCCAAACAGCATCTTGATCAGTTCAGCTGTTTTCTTATGGTTCTCAAATGCTATGCTGTACAATGCATTGTCAATAGGAAATAAATCCCAAAATTGCCCTTTCCGCTTGGGATTTTGTCACCCCACCGGAGGAGTAGAGAGCTATGCCGATAGGCAACGTGCACAAAAAATTGGTAAAGATCGCGTGTGTGATCTGGGAGATATGCTCGCATATAGACAGACAGACACACACACAGACGTGCTCATTACAATACCGCTCCTTCGGGCAAAGTAATAAAGACATTCAGCATACTTCTAACACATCAATACATACAGTAATTCTGCAAACATGCATGCAACCGTTTTTCAGTCATTATACAGGTCAACACTGTATCTGTATCATGTTTTAGATTGATTTGTGCTGTGCCTGTTCTGTGTTCATCCAGCATTTACACATCATTACATTTCACTTATCTTACCACTTGCAGGCCTGGTGAACTCCAGACATAATACTTCTGCATCATGAGCTTCCAAGAATGCAACTTGCTTCATTGAACGCAGGTCGTGAACTCTGCAAACAGCCGCAGCCAGAGTGACAGATGCACAGTCTGAAATTATTCTACGATGCTGTAACCATACTTAGTCACTTGGTGAACTTGAATTTCCAAAAATTAACAATGATGTTCATTCCATGAAAAATAATTAAATACGGGACTGATGGTCGACTCCTACTTACTGCCAACTTCAAAGTCAAGTGACACAAAAACTAGGGAAAAAAATAATAATCCGGCCCCGATAAGCTTTAGGTATTGTCCCCTAATTTAAGAATCCGTGGTCATCTGCCAGCCCCCATTATAAATAGGGAAAGAGATAGCCTTTGAAAATGGATTTTCAACTTTAAAGGCACGTAACCTTGACCTTGGATCGGGTCATACTGCATACCATCATGCATCACTCTTCAACCTCTACCTACATACTAAATTTCATTGAAATCGATTAAACGTTTTATGGATGGATGGACGGACATACGGACGGGCAGACGGACATTTGAGACCAACTTTATTAGGTCGACTTGGAGGAGTCGACCTAAAAACAATATCAAGGATCTATTCCATGGACTCTTTTAAATAAATCTGGTAAATAAGGCCAGTGAAACAAAAATATAGCTGTAGTCAAATAACCTAAACCCACTCCAAATTACTTAATTCAAACTATGATTATCACCAATGTGCATATTTTCCAAGAAATAATAACAAAGCAATAATCCGCACCTAACATTGCCAGCACGATCTCCCGAAGCAACATGTGTTCCACTTGGATTTAGCCGAACGCATCGAATTCCATTTTTCTCTTGGAAGCCAGTGTCCGTTTTGTCCTTCTTACCAGCTGCAAACAGCACAGTTATAATGCATCAATAATACACAACCAGCAACAATCATGCAACTGATACTGATACTGACTTAATAAAACAGTCTTGCAGCCAAAGGCTGAATAGCTAAATAGTACAATACTAGGCCTAATACAGTACAACACAATAATAAGTACAACTAAAAGACAAAAAAGAATACAAAATATCAAACATTAATGATATAAACGTAAAAGCACAATGACCATAAAGCTTCTAATTTGCAATGCTATCGTTGTAGTGGTTTAGTGCATACTGTATAAAGGAGCAATATTGTTTTGTACGAGTAAACACTTGGGGAATTTGCAACAAGACTGTCAACCAAATAGCACTAGCAAAGCCAAGCAATTAATGTTACTATGGCCATTAAACTGCAACTTCTCGAAAATGTAGCCTCCTGAATCAGCTCAAAAGCCACCCTTGCCAGCTTAGTATAGATCAGCTACATAACTTCATCCTAACTACTCTGACGGCAATTAACTGCTACCATTTCAAAATACTAATAATGGTCACACATTATAGCAAAAACTGCCAAATCTTGTATGACCAAAAACATTAATCTCTAACTGTGAGTCCTAATGTAACTTATCTATCTAACCTGACTGGGGATTCGACCTCCGCCCATATTGGTAACCACTTAGACATTTGGCATTTTACTGCTAATCAAGGCAAACCTTATTGTGGCTGGCTGCTGTAGATATAAATAACACAGAATGTCTTAACTTCTTTAGCCATACCTGGATTATAAGCTATGTCCAGCAAGTTATTCAAATCTGGGTCTAGGTAAAGAATCTTCATCAGTTCCTGAAAACACATTAGTCACTACAAAATCCTACATGCCTTCTAAGGCTGCTGACCCACTGTGACAGTGTGTCGGCATGCAAATACACCGTGTCAAGAAAAGAACGCCTCAACAGCACAATAGTTATATAAAATAACTACTGTACTACTTCACATAAATTAAACAGATAAGACACTTCAAAGAATGTTTGCCAACAATAACTGAAAACTAAAAAAATACAAATAAATGATATAAATGATTAGCTTTGACATTCAGTGACTGAAAATCAAAATTTCTTGCGACAGATATAAGTCAGAGTGCAATCCTAGAACACACTGTTGTTATGATCACCACTGAACATACACAGGTAATTCAATAAACAGGCAACACATACACTGCTGTAGAAATTACACTTTCGTGTCGACTTATCAGACGATGAGTGTGTTTCATAGTTCCATATGCGGACTGTATTGTCACTGCTGCATGTAACGAATGAACCACTTGGCAATAACTTGTTACGATCCTTTGTATCACCAACATGTGCCTGAAAAAAACAGTAATGTGTCACTTGATTGTATGCAGATTCTACAACCATTCAGTTTTTGTATACACAGCCAATTTGCACCACCAGATCAGGTCCAGAAAGGTCTTGCTAGACAGTCGTGGTGAATTCTGTAGCATGATTTTTACAGGCTTGAAACCATCCCTGTTTCTTAAATAATTTTCAGCAAAGCAGTGGAAACATGATCATCCGTCTGTAACATGTTATCTCCACATACTGTGAACACCAAAAGGACAAATCAAAAAACACTGCAACATCTATAATTTACAAACATAAACATGTCTCTTTTGCTTATTATTACTGGTTGATGAGTGAGTAAGTAACTTATTAATGGCACATCAGCACATTATAAGCCATTCAGTGCCATGAAAAGCTGGAAGAGAATAAACTAAAAGGAAAGAAAAGGAAGAGTATTTATATAGCGCCATTTATATACTATGTATATCTCAAAGCGCTCAGGCATGGATCACACAGTTTTACCTGCAAATCCCTGCCTTTCCTCTGTAAGCATTCACCAGATAGCGCCACCCTAACTCAGGTAGGAGACATCCAATTACAGCTTACTACTCATCTATCAACTCCGAAGGGATGAAAGGCTGAGTTGGCCTGGTTGGTTGACCTATAGCAGATGGTTTACCCACATAAGTGGTCACCCGTCAGCTACAGGTCTCGTGCAAAACAAGGAAAGTTCTCCGGCCAAAGACTGACGTTCCACAGCTGTGCCATGCAACCAACTAGGTAATAATTAACTCACTGTAAAAAAGACATGTAAATGCAAGGTACAGAACTATTATAATATTGAAATAACAAACACTGCAGTTGGTTATAAATATGGGTTTCTTTAATAAAATAAACAATAGTATGACTGTTAACATTTACTGCTTAGAAAGAGAAAGAATAGCAATAAGCACATTATTCAGTTACATTCACATCCAACCAACATATCTTGGAACAGAGTTAGACAACATCAACATTTTGTTTTCACAATGTGACACATTATGCTACTAAAAAACCAGCTAAGAGGTTTCAACACATTAAATTCAAAAATCAAACATAGGATGCAAAACCCCTAATTATGGGGACCAGTTACTACAGCAAAATCTAACAGACTGTTCGCTGTACCAAGGCGAGTTCCTTCCCTAAATTTTATTAAAATTCATCGACCGCAGGCATCCAGATGACAGACAGACAGAATGACAAATTCCAAATAGCTCATGACCTCTTACTTTGTGAAGGTAATCACTACTTACTCAGGGTGAGTTAGCTAATAATAGCAAACACAGCACAAGCAACAAGATGTGCCAACAAGTTGAGTACAACTCACATCAATACCCCAGATGGCACCACTGTGAAACAGAAACGATCTCGCTTTGCCGACTTTCCTGATGTCCGATACATCCCAAATGTACAGGCTGTGATCGTTGTAGATACAAGTCAGTTTATTGTCAATGCTGCTGTAGCAGACTGCAATGGTGTCTGGATATCGACAGTTTGCTGGCAGAGCTCCCATGCCCCTGACATTGCAAACACTTCAAGTAAGTAATGGTCAAACAGCAAACATTTGTATTAAAAATACATACTGAAGACTTGCCGATTCATATTCAGTATGCTTAATGACAGACTTGTATTTTGTTGACCAATAGCATAATCTGCTCTTATAAGATAAGTGATGCATCACATGACGTCACACGTTCCCACATTCTTAAGTATGCAATCTCAACAAGTGGTCAAAGAATTCTGACAAAAAAAGGCTGCATCGCCATCTTGTCACCCCTCACAGTGGCGGCAGATGTATTCATCCGACTTCGACCCCACCTAATACATGGTTCCTTAGGCACACACGAGTCCGTGTCCAAACAGCATCTCCAGCCGTTTTTGCTACACTGCAGAAAAAAAACTCCCAATGCTTTTCAAAGGAGTGGACAACCCCAAATTTGCCCCTTTCCGCTGGAGATCTAGACCTCCATCAAATACATCATTCCTTGGGCCCACTTGAGTCAGCCCCCAAATGGCACCTAGATAAGTTCAGTGTTCAGCCGTTTTTGCAGAGATCACAAACGTGACTAACAGACACACAGGTAAACAGACACACAGACTGACCACGCTACTCCATCTGTAGCAACAGCACGCAAGTTACACAATGCATGTGATGTGGCCTAAAAAATGAAACTATCTTCAGTAAATTCACCATACAAATAGATCTACTCAACCAACTTTTCTGGGTAATATCGATAGCAGCAATGGAAGGTAGATACAAGTAAAGTGAGGGTCACTACAAAACTCATCAATAATTTTCAAAAACAGTGTGCTTCAGAGAGTGACTTGTGACTATTATGCCGTCACAAACTATGACTGACATCAATAATTAACTCAATGTCTCTCGATCAGAATAGAAGGAATAATCTAGCAGTATCATATAAAATCATCCTAAGAAGAACGACATCGACTGAATACATACGTTGGTGGGAGTTCGGCTGCAACATCAACTCCCAAGTAGTGTGGAGCCGGCAAAGTAGTGATAAAGTTCAGTGTCGCAACATTAAACATTCTCACAAGACCATTTGCGCAGCCAACAAAGATGTACTTGTCATCAGCCGTAATTGCATTTGCACACTCTGTCTACTCAGCCGATAAACCACAGCAAGCACAATCAACACACTGTAATATTAATAAAACCTTTTCACACACATACCAATTTAACCACAATATACTGGGTGGCCCTTCATTTCTTTCCTCTGGGGAAAATATTCTCCAGCCTTATGCACAATAAAAAGCAAGGTAAAAGAACACACATTCACTACAGCAATATTCCACCTCAAAACTGCTCAGTATAGCAGGCGACAGATCTGTTTTTATCAGTCACCCACATATATGTCTGCGAATGTCTACCTTCCTTGCCCAGCCGGTCTGGGAGTATTACTCAAAGGTCAACACAGATTTCAGCCAATCTTATCACACCACCTCAACTCTGAAATCAACAGAGTTAACAAATGGACAAGCTAACCATCCATCAGATCTTTTGGTTCCTGCTAAGCGATCTGGAATTGTATCCCTTCGCCCATTTGTAAATCGCAAACCCTGGATTCATTATGAAGGCATCTCAAATCCCATACATTTTGATCAGCGCTTAACCCCTTGTGGCTACCCCAGCAACTCGGACTTACTACACTTAAATGATTATAGCACTCTGTAAATGTTATACTTACTTACTATAACTGTTCTGTGAGAATAACTCACCCGCAATAAAACCCATTTTGAAAGTCGACGTTTACTGTTGAATTCACAGAGAAGACCGCTCTCTGTGATTGCATATACAGCATCAGACCGATCACCGACACCACAGCAGACACCACAGAAGAAGTTGTTCTGGTGCTCATCAAGAATGCCACTGCGACCAAGCAGAGGCATTGTCTCCGTCTTTATCTAAATGAAAAAAACACAAACATACAGATAGCCTAACACAGCCATGAACACTGCATGCAGTAATAAAGGACAGTAATGGTGAATACGAATGATGCTGCCAACTTTGTTCTCAGAATTATTCTTTGAAAATCTCCAAGTCTTATAGCCGGTTTTTCCATCGCAAATTAATGTTCCACTAACGCTGATGGGAGATTAACTCCCATTAACTAATATGAATTAATCTCCCATTCACGTTAATGGGAGATCAGTTTGCGGTGGAAAACTGGCCTTTAGTCTCAGTCTTTGACTTGTGGTCTTACATTTCCTCTACAAAACGAGCCATGATCAGCTGTTATAGGCGATCATGTTTGCAGCAAACAGTAAACAACATCAGATTGTTAAAATCGGTAAAAGTCATCACGTCGAATCATACAAATCGATTGTCCACGAACACATCAATGTATAAATATACTCACGATGTAGTGGTAGCAACTGCAATGACATCAAGATAAAAACATCCTAATGCTCGAGTAAAAAAGACAATTCTGTATTGTGTCATGTACTAGAATAAGTATGTAACAGAGTTATAAAATATAACCAAGACCTTTGACTTGCTGGCATCAAGATACCAGAACTTTACATGCCGATTGCCAACCGTCACAAACATGCTGCTATCTTCAGCAAATGCAACATCAGTCACCTGTCACATAAATCAAGCATGAGTTGTCATCATTGGTCAGAATACTACTAATAATACCACCATCGTCACTACTACACTATATTTCAGATACGTTCTTCCCAGCCAATCTCTTGGCTTGGTACTGAAGAAACTAAATACAACACAATAAAAGCAAGCAACACATGAATAAAAACGATCTAAGCTGACACAAAAAACACAAACCAACACACAAGTTTAAGAACTGTTCGCATATGTGTGTACGTATCATTGTGCTCAACTGCCGTACATAATAGAGCACAGGACAGTTCTCTTTAGTTTCCATCCCAACCTCCAGACAATATTGTCTTATCTCAGACCATACTGTCTATTGGAGGAGAGATGCACCATGGGCTCACATCTCTGCCAAACCAATGCAGCGCAATATGCTAGCCTGTACACTGGATGTCACGTTTTGTACAGCAGAGCGGCATTGGCACCTTACCATATCAATTACAAAAGACCACTATCTTCAATATTACGCAAGTGCAGGCTACAGTTGATGCATGCATGCAACTACAATGTGTCTCAAAAAACATCCCCAACATTTTGGCTGTAACTCGAGCAGACATTTTCTAACTTGAATAATTTTTGGCATACGTGTTACTTGGAGATTAGGCAATCAAACGGTGGTTTACTTTTCCACCTCACCTAAACAGTGTTTCTGCACTACCTTGCAAAACAGACAAAGCAAAATTATGCACATGCTCAACTTTTACCAAGTCTGTCATGATGTCGGTTGCAGTGTCATTGCTGGAAATTTCTTCATTGAACCTGGGGTAAAAGTCAACCACAAGTATTACTGGAATGTTCTTCAAATGCTATCTGCTATTCGACATTGTGGAATGACAATTTCATTTTTCAGCAGGATGGTGCACCTGCGCATTGGGCGCGTGACACACAACACCTAATTTC
>Ga0209780_1002037_pt1 | contig 14007 bp, 14 predicted proteins | sample WorMetexBAHAMAS2_FD_187384 | JGI IMG/M metagenome (GOLD analysis project Ga0209780, IMG submission 187384) | Marine gutless worms symbiont microbial communities from Max Planck institute for Marine Microbiology, Germany - Inanidrilus exumae... | ecosystem: Host-associated > Annelida > Digestive... | reverse complement strand
TAGCGTTGTAATCATAACTTTATGAGGAAGACTCATCTCACGAGTCACGAGTGACTCAGTTTATATGCTGGATCTCGTTTTAGACTTTTAGTCATTTTCGTGCGGCTGAAAATAACGAAAAGAAACTAAAATAGCTGAGAGATACGGTCTGGATGATAGTTGGTGCCGGCAGTCCTGAAGGAGGAAGAGAGTCTGTGGTGGGAAGGATTTGTGAAAAGCACAATGTTGCCGACCGTGCGCACGAACGGTTGATAAGTGCGTGTAATGTGTTGACTGCTTGCTGATGTAGCTGTACTCAGGTCAGAAAAACACCTGCGACAAGAAGTCGATAGTTCATTCTTTATCATTGAAAGAGGGTTTTTTGTTGGTTATATATAAGAAAAGGGGGCTAGGTGTTTTGGGGGCTTAACAGAATAACAGAAAGACAGAATGCGCACGGTCAACAACACATTACACGCGCTTATAGACCGTGCGTGTGCACGGTCTATATTATTGTCCTTGTGAAAAAGGTAGGTTTTAAGCCAGGGGTGGAAGAGTGAGGGAGTTTTGTAGCAATTAGCCACATCTGTGCACTGTGTGCAGGCAATGCAAGTTATGCAACCTCATCGAATCTTCACTTGTTGAGCCGTCGCAGAGAGCGAGGTTCCTGGTTGCACAGGCACCACACAGTGGTGACTGGCTCCTTGCATTACCCATCGCTAATTGCGGCTTGCGTCTTGACGACGAAGCAGTGCGAGTAGCTGTCAGTATTCAGCTGGGGCTCATTTTGTGCATCCCACACAACTGTCACTGTGGGTGCTTAGTGGATGCCCACGGTCTTCACGCCATGGTGTGCAAGAAGGTACTGGGCAAAATCGCAAGGCACCATGTTCTGAATGACATCATTTGGCGAGGCTTCGGTGCTGCTGGGATTCCGGCAGTGGGATAGCTTTGCAAGTGATTACTGTATCAAAGAGCCCTCTGGACTAGATAGACAAGATGGCAAATGTCCAGATGGGCTAACCCTAATGTCATGTGGTGGTCGTCCGCTGATTTGGGACGTGACAGTTGTTAGCCCATTAGTGGCATCTTATGTTGACAAAGCAGCCACCAACGCCGGTAAAGTGGCTGATATGGCATCGACCAGAAAAACTGAGAAATACTCATCACTTTCTTCCACATATCTGTTTGAGCCTATTGCTATGGAAAATCTTGGTGCATTCAGCTTGTCAACACTGAACGAGCTTTCTGATCTGGTTGCCGAATTAATGATAACTCCGGAGATGCCAGAGAGACAGCGTAGCATATTTATTCCTACGCATTTTTGTCACGATTCAGTGCTTCGATTCTGTGCTTTTGCACGACACTGATTGTTGACTTACCAGATGTATAGCCATCCAGCTGTTGGTTTTAATTCTTTTTGTTTTTAACCCCGGGTATCTTTACTACCAGGGGTATTAAAATAATAATAATAATAAGTTGTGCCAAAGAGGTTGTTTTGAAGAGTCAATTTAATATGCCTGGTTGGTGTGATATTATGCAAGATAAAAATATGATGCTTCTAGGGCAGCCTTTCTGGAATGGGTTTTCAGTGGCAGACCACACACTGGAACGGTGTTTGAACATGTCTAAGTGTCGAGCTGGATTTGAACTCACTTTGCGGTTCTGTAGGCAACATAAAGATCAGTTAAAAGCAGATGCATATGCCAGATCACTGGACTTAGGTGATTACTGGTGTGTGGCATGATGTCAAGCACATGAGTGCGACATAGGGCGACAAAATGTGTGAATATTGCTAACATGTTGAAGAACCATTTTAAAGGAATATCTAACTCTCTTAACAATGGTGGTTTTAAGTGAAAATTTTTTTAAATGGTTAGGCGTGATGGCTGTAGATAGCAGCTCTACATACGGCCTCAGGATGTTGCAGTAGCATGCCACCAATAGAAAAAGGTAACAGTGCTGGGACTGCTACCGCCTATATGTCCATCTCAGTGTACTTTTAAATTTATTTCCACATTGTTATATTCCCAATGAGTTTATGCAGTGTCTAATTATACCCCTGGTTAAGTCTACAAGTAGCTTAGCTGTCGCTGACAAACCCGCGCGACGCTCTGCATCACGGCAAACGGCAAAATTTTAAAACAGTCACGTGACCATAGCCACGCCCCTTTTGGGGGTGATATGTCATTCTGTTGTTAGAATTGATATAGCCTACCTGTGTACAAAATTTGATGACTTTAGGTTCAGCCGTTCTAGTGATATGATTGGAGCCCTCAAAATTTTTAATGGGTCACTTACATGACCTAACCACGCCCCTATGAAGGACGTTTTGTCGGTCATAGGCTGTGACTTGCACATTTAACGTGTACATCAAATTCGAAGTCTTTGTGATCACCAATTACGAAGATGCATAAGGAAACGCAAAATGTAGAAATTGAGGTGGTTTAAGCTGGTTAGGGGTCACCGAGGTCACCTTGTCTCTGGAATCAGCTTACTTTGTCTCTTTGTCAACCTCATTCTGGTACCAGTTCTTCCATTTTATACTCACCTATTCCTTCACCCATCACTTCTTCCTCTTCTGATTCACCACTCTGTACATCGATAACTCTATCTGCCCATCTCTCTTTCACTCCCAGCTTAAAACCTACCTCTTTCACAAATCCTACCCCTATAGTTTAACTTCTTTCTCCCGGATTGCCTTCACAGACTTTTGCGTGGACTGTTTCTTCTGAGCTACTCGGTTTTTGACTTTATTTTTTTCTTATTTTTCGTTTCCTGGCCATGTGCTAGATTAAGCTGGCCATCTCGTCAGCTTTTGAGCGCATGTTAATCTACCGTATCGTATCGTATCCATAAAGATAACTATTCGATAGAGCACATACGACTTCTTATTTAAATTTAATAGAAACTGTGACGCTATCTTGTAGCGTTTTTGAGATATTATCACTTATATTCCAAAAGTTAAAGAGGTCACATGACAGTGACCACGCCCCTTTCAGGGACAGTTTGTCGTCTGTAGGCTGGGACTTGCTATGATCAACATGCACACCAAATTTGAAGTCTCTATCTCTAGCTTAAGCTTTTCCAGAAATAGATTAGGGGGATTAAAAATTTAAAATTGGTCATGTTACGTGACCACGACCATTTCGGAGACGGTTTGTCATCTGTAGGCTAGGACGTGCTATGTTCAACCCACATACCAAATTTGAAATGTCTACAAATACCTGCAACAAACATACGAAAGGCAATGCAAAGTGTAAAAATTCTCGTTTTAAGCCACACTTTGGGGGACTTAAGGCCAAGGGGTAATGCACAGGGTTATCTATGGCTGGATGGAATGCGCATTGTCGGCTTTGTATTAGTGATATTTTAATTTTTTTGCTAGCTGTTACAGCTGAGGCACTATTCACACCCTTTGTGGAGATCTGTATTCAGTAGCTAGGCCGAGTAGAATAAATGGTTATATTACCATATGATGCAATACGGAATATTTAGCATGCACGGATCATCTGCATTTTGCAGGTCTGTCAGTGGCAGCAGAGACTTGTGAATGATGATAATAACAAGTACGTCAGTGGCGACTGACCTTTGTCCACACATGCTGATCCTATGTCCATATGCCGCACGATATTCCACGAATGGCTCATCTCAGATTTTCTTGCGTGATGTTTACGTCAGCGCATTTCTATGGTACTATAAATAGAACGTTGCTGTGACTTCAGTCATCCTAGGCCTTCAGGCTAGGCTAAGGTCCTTTGAGTTCTATTTATAGTTTAGTGCGTGCACTGGCCGATTAGCCGGTCGATTTTGGTCTCTTGTGGAATCAAAGTTCACAAAAATGGGAGATTTCCTGCCTTGAACGCCGAGGAACCGCCGTGCAAAATTTGATGCCGCTAGCTTTATCCTCGGCAGAGAAATCCGTAACCATACAAACACACATAAACAATAACCAATATATCCGCAGTCCACAACTTGCCTATTGGCATGTGTGGATAATAATAAAATGCCTGTTTTATCTGGCAAAATAATAAGTCATCAGATGCACTAAAAGTCACATTGTAGTGTTGTATTGTTGTAGATAAGAAAAGTTTCCAACCAAGAAGGTTGATACTTTACAATGCTTGAGCACAGTCTTTTGACGACAGTTGAGGCATTTATACTGTTATTGACTGTTGTTCATGCATTCAGCCAAGGTGGAAGTTCAGCATGTTCACATGCAAAATTGGCTTATGAGTCAAAGGGAATTAATTTGTTAGAAATCCCTGCATCTGTAGTTTCAGGTACTTTTGTGTTTTATCTGCACATGTCAGTATGTCCAGTATTTACTTGTTTAAGTTGGACCAAGTAATTACCAGCAGCTTTTCAAAGCACATACACCAGTATTTTGGTTAATTGGGGGTGATTCTTAGGTTTTTTGTGACCATCTGATAATTTGAATGTGTTTTATGTATTTGTTGACAAAGCAGCTTACAGCATTTAAATAAAAGGATGCAATTTCTGGGTTTCCTGTTTCGTCAGGTATTGAAGAAGCAGTGGTTAGGTGAGGTGGAGAAAACATCTTTTTATCTCTTACTTTCTCAGTAACATTTGTGCCCAAAATTAAAATTGGTTAATGTATGTCGAAGTTATAGCAAGCCAAAGTGGGCTGCTTTTTGAGACACGGTGTATACATGAGAATGAGTGCTGTTTGCAGATAAACGACTAAATGTCTGCTCTGGAAGGATGAGTTGTTGCACGTCTGTCATGGAAACATACTTAGTCAACATGACACGTTGGCAGTTTCATGGACGGGTTTTGAATAAGATGAGAGAACTTCACCTGCTCTTTGCTAATGTAACGTCCACCTTTGATGGTATGTTTTTAAAGTACTTAATGAATATATACATTAACAAGGCAATTGAGGTTAGTAGACTTTGCTGCATATGCAGCTCAAAGATGTGGAAACACAGGCATACTGATATAGATGCTTACTGAGACATTGCACAATGCACATAGACAGGCTGATTGCAGTACTTCGTATCAGTGTCTAAGGGTGAAGTAGCACAAGTAACAATACAGACTGAACAGTTTGACTGAAGTAAAGCTGCTGGAAAGTCAGCATCGCAGGGCAGCGTCATGTAAATTATGACATATTATGCATTGTTTGCCTCCGCAGCCAGACTCCATTACTGGTATGACTAGTTATGTATACATGTATGCCTTATTATGTGCAAACAAAACATAATGGCATCTACAAAAACACGAAGTACATAACATATTGCATTGTTGTCAGAAGAGGACTGAGCCAGCCACAGGTAACATGTACAGAAAATTTTGTGAAGTTTGGACATGTGGTTTCTTAGATATGTGAGTGGACACTGGACACATATACGTGCATATAGACAGACAGACATACAGACTGTCAAACAAGCTAATTGCAGTACTTTGCATTTCTCCTGGGCCAAAGTAATAATAAACTGCTTATGTGCTTATCTGCTGTATAATCTAATACTTTATTTAATATACCTATGTTACTAGTGGTTCAGGTAGAGCAGTCAGAGTCCAGACTGTGTGTGTGCCTGTGTGTGTGTGTGTGTGTGTGCGTATGTGTGTGCATGTGTGGACAATAACCTTTCAACTTAGTGACCTTTGACCAAGAGATTTGGCATGCTGGTTCCCCTTGTCTAGATCAGGGTCGAAGAGCAAGTAATAGGTCATGCTTCAAAATCACAGAAGGAAAAAGAGGCTCCGCTGTCGCCGAGAAATCTCTTTGTCAGTTGAAATCTTGTCAACTGCTGTACGAATAATGTAAACAGATCACGTGTCCACCTGAGGAGCACTTTCTGCAGCAGGCTAAGAGCCACATTTTGTTTGGCTACTTATGTAGTTTTGTACACTATCGTGACAAGAGGCTTAGTTATCGCATACTGAGCGTGCAATATTTCGTTCACATTACAGCTCGCATTAAGACCTGTTCTCATCAGTCATCACCATAGCTGAACAGACATTAACTGAACAAATTCTGAACATGCTGCAAATTACCTCCTGCCAGTTCAGTTCAGTTCTGGCAATGTGGACAGACCTGAAGGATAGCCATTAGTGCTATATACAAAACTTGATCAGTCTAACATTGTTTACAACACTGCAACGTTGCTGTGCAGTGCACCATCATCAACGCAGACTGTTACAGTGGATGGATACAGTTTTAATGGTACAGCATCTGAGTTGGCACCATCATTGGGGGTGACCCCTTTGGAATCTCACCAAGGTCTTTGGCGTCAGAAAACAATAGTCTATAGACTACCTTGCAGCATTGTTTTTGTAATGACATGTTTAATTGTTTTGATAGAACTATGACTTGTGATGGACACACAGACAGAAACAGGGGGTAGCACATGCTGCACTAGCTTAGCATCGCAGGGGTAAAAATATTTCTGCTATATAGATGCACCTGGTGGGTTGAAAAGCGAAAGTGAAGTTGGAAAAATCAGTTATGGCACCATGGATAGACGTAAATTAAAAACTGTTAATAATTAACAGCCAGCTGAAAATTTACCATCATCTAAATTGGTTTTGTGGCCTTGAGTTAGGGCTTTCTAGTGATATGATTTTGTCAATAGTTTAGGTTATTAAATTTTAAGAAATATTTCACTGTTTATTTTTTTACTGTTTGTGTTTACCGAACAGCCATGATCTGCATGTAATTTAGCATTATTTCCATGCAGATCACGGCTGCTGTGCTGAAAAGCATACTGTATTGTGTTTAATTAAATCGAGTACTTGCTGTTTATGTACAGATTTCTTTGTGAACCTTCTTGACACTTCATTGGTTGAAATGCACAGAATGCTTATAAAGAGCTATGGTCTTCTATATGAGCAGAATTCACAGTTGTTCTTCGACCTTTTTAACGACCTGCGAGCATACTTCAAGACTGGTTCTGTTGATCTTTCCGATGCTTTGGACATATTCTTTGAGACGCTGTTCCAGCGAGTGTTCGTCCTGTTCAATGCACAGTATGTGTTTGACGAGGGTTATGAGGACTGTGTGGCCGAAAACACGAAGTCTGTTACTCCATTTGATGATATTCCACATCAGCTTTCGTCGAAAGTCAAGCAGTCGTTCACTGCGGCTCGAATGTTCGTTCGTGCACTTTCCTGTGGTCGTGATGTCATGATGGATATGATGAGAAAGGTATAAAAAGCATTTTTTTGCATTCTATGTATTTTTGTTTCCTATGAGATCTCCAAGATGGCACAAAAAACTTAACCATTTAACTTTGTTTTGTAATATATGTACAAAACAAAAACAACAGTTGCTATAACATGTATGTGTTATGTAATGTGATTCACTGTACTCACTGTGGTGCTTTACGTGTCCAATACTTGCTACAGTGATCAGTTGCCCATTGCCTGTGTCCTGGCACATTGTTAAAACTTGAAATATTCAGTGTTTCTAGTACGATATTGGCCATAATTATTGCAGCAGCTCTGTTTTGTTTGTGAATATGCCTTACCGTACTATATGGTAGAGGTGGGGTAAGGGTAGGCTAGGGTAGGATGGAAGTTGGGATATGGTTAAGGGTTTATAGTGGAATACTCTGCTACAAAGAAGCCAAATACACAAGAAAGACTTTGAGAACTCACACTGCTGCAGTAACTATTGCCAAAACCACATGTTGATGGTAACAGGCTGTTGTACTGTGTGCCATAAGAATGGTCTACTGGATTCAAATATTAGCTACTGGTCGGTCACTTTGTGAATTAATGAAGTCTGGCACATGAGCACACAAGGATTCAACAGTCTGATGCAAGTGCTGAATCACCCTTCTGAAATGTGAAATTGTTTAGGTGTGTGGCAGCTTTTTAGTGTTGTCAGTAATACATACTGCCTAATTGATCTCCATGCTCAACAGATAACATCTTGTAACATGCAAAGTACGGTTTTGGTCAATGAAAGAGTAGCAAGTGGTAAAGGTAGATGGAGCTGAAATGAGAATGAGTGTGGATTCTTTTTGAAAAATAGAAAACGAAAGAAAGAAAAATGCTGACCTCAGAGAATTTATCATTTGATGATTAAGAAAGGTAGACTGATATGTTTAGACATGTGGAATGTGATTGGATCAAACACTGTAATGATGGAGGTAGAAGAATTAGACAGAGGGAATGTGGTGTGGTGAAAAATTTGCGATGTCCCGAGATAATGTGCAGGTCTGGAATAAAAAAGAGAATCCAGGGGAACATGCTAATGCAGGTTACCTGAAAAATAGCCATTAAAGAAGTGCATGTGTATGTGTGTGGTATATGATCGTTTGCGACAATTATTATCCACACATGCCGTTAGGCAAGGTATAGATGTATCAATTACTGTTTTTTTAAAATTTTGTGGGTATGTGTGTCTGTGTGTTTGTACGGTTACGGATTTCTCCGCCAAGGATAAAGCTAGTAGCGTCAAATTTTGCATGGCGGTTTATCGGCGTCCAAGGCAGGGAATTTAACATTTTGGGGAACTTTGCTGTCTCAGAAGCCCAAAATTGGCCGGCGAATCGGCCAGCACATGCACTGAACTATAAATAGAACTGGAAGGAGCCTAGCCTAGCCTGACCAAGTGGCCAGACCAAAGTGAAGTTCTATTTATAGTTCAGTGAGCGTGCGGAGCCACCGGACTCGCGCGGTGTGTGGACGTAGGTCTGCATGTGTGGATATATTTCAGTCCCACTGACGTACGTTCTTGTTTTATTAGACATGTGCACTGTTTTGTTAAATGACCAACTAAACAACAAAGAAAATTCCTTTGCACTGTATATTTGTCTGTGGAAGTATGGCAGTTAGTGCTGCGTCATGTGTGGTTTCAGTTGGAGCAGTTGATCTCGACCGAGTGCAGTCATGATCTTATGAGACTGTATGGCTGCCAATATTGTCAGCTGGCTACGTCAGCGTTACCTTGTCACTCAGCTTGCATTGGTGTTGTGGACCGATGTTTTGCTGGCCTTGATGCTTTCAGTCAAGAGTGGGACCATTTTATCAGTGAGTTCTGTTTTTAATATCTAACACCACCTGCCCATGTAGCTCAGTGATCAATGCACTCGGGCACCATGTACAGTGGAGTGTGACATGCCCCGGGAGCCGGGGTTCAAACCTCTATAATCTGTGATAGTTGCTGACACCTTTAGTAGAAGCGTCAAGGTTCTTAGCCGCCTGAGCGTGGACGAAGCTGAAAGGCGTGGCTGGCCACTGGCTGGTGCAGCACACAGCACCAGTCAGGGCTAAGCCAGATGGTAGGCCGCATCTAGAGGGGTGCATTACAAATATCCAACAAGCTGCTCACTTCTTACATATCCCTTTTCTACCCTACACATCATGCATACACTTGCACACACCAATTTCCTCCTCTCCCTCTGCTAGTGCATTGTACCACTGCGAGGTCTCAGTGCTGAGGTCCAGAGTAGGCTGGACGTCTGCCCGCAATAACAAACAAACAAACCATCTGTCGTTTGTGCGCAGTGCTTTCAATGCTTTTACAGCAAGTACGTTCGTCCTTGTAATACTTGAATGGAGATGTTTGCTGGCCATGTTGCATGCTGCCCCTGGTGAGTCGCGTTGAGTACCGGGTATGTGCCACGTGCCCTGTTAAGATTAGAAAAAAGACGGGACAGACTGATCTGACTGATTGATGGACCAATGAACAAATGCCAGACCATTACACTATACTTACTGCTAAACGCGACCAGCATTGGTTTGGCATCTGGAAGGGCGGCCTTTTGCATCACTTGGCTGTGTATGTTGACCATGAAAAATTGATTTGCTAAATCGAAAACAAATACTGGTATTAGTAGAAGACTAGTAATGGTAGCAGGAGTGGTAGTGAAGATCGCAGGTTTTGATGTGCAACTGACTTGTGCTTTTCGAATTACTTTTTTGAATTTTTACCGTTTGATCTCTATCAGTCAGTCATACATTGGTCAAGGATTTACAGATTTTGTTCAGAATAAGATTTTTTGTTTATTGGAATGGATTGGATTTTGTGTAGAGGAGATGGTGCTGTTAGCAGAGAGGTTGGAAGGTCCATTGAATATTGAACATGTTGTTGAACCCATCGACATGAAACTGTCGGAAGCAATCTCTAGCTTTCAGGAGAACTCTGTTCTGATTTCATCAAAGGTTTTTGATACCAGTCTGCTTGTTATACAAATTAGCAGCAAAGACTGTGACTTGCATATGACATCCAGACTGGAGTGATGTCTTGAGACCTAACTCGTGTTATAAATGAAGGGTTGCTTTCACTGGAGACATCCGAGAACCAGTGTAAGAGAATTGAATTAGATCCAGCGAGTGATTCTGCTGGTTGCCATCAGAAAAGGTATCTTGAGATGTACCGGATTCCAGTTTTTCAAATCCGACAGGAGCCGGACCTGGCCAAATTTGCATACTCAAATCCTGTGGGGCTGGAGTTGGGGCTGGATTTGGTGAAATTCTAACTTATTCCACAACTCAACAGTCAGTCACAAGTCACAACTCATATCACGAGTCAGTGATAGAAGCTTGTCAGTGTGTATTTTACAGACACATGTCATGCAATGTTGGTGTTGCTGTTGTAATAAAAGATGATGTCATTACTTACAAAATTGTCTAAAAGACTTTGTATCTGATGATATTTGTCACATTCACAGTGCATAATTAATTGCTTTTTAACTGTCAACACCCAGAATGTGGTTGGTTAAAAAATCTGGCTAATCCGGCCGCAAATTTGACCAGAGCCGGACTTGGCCGGATTTGAAAAAACGCCGGATTTCAGACTTGCCGGACCAAAGAAATATCTGGTACATCCCTACTTGCCACACAACAGACATATGGCCTCTCGTGATTGGTGGGCTATCAGCTGATCAAGTTTACCAGGAAAACAGCTGTAAACCAGCGTGCATGTGAATGTTTGTGTGTACTTATTACACACCGAGGCAGTAAACTGGGAAGATAACTGTAAGTTTGTAACTCCTTCCTGTGTGCTTGATCTCTGGTGATTTTATGGGGTTTGCATATTGTGACAGTTGTAATAATTTACATGTAGTTTGTTTGGAGCCTGCGTTGAAATGTGAAAGATTTTCATATTTTATATATGCTTCATTATGTTGTGTTGTACATTATTTATGGGAACGTAATTTACATATTTTAAAACAATTTCAAAACTATATTTTAATCTTTCAGTATGCAAATAGGTAATTTTGTTTAGTCTGTTGCATGAAGAATTACTTTGTCTTCCTTCTATGGACAAACGTTCACCACACTGAGATTTTTCGCATTGTGTTTGTTGTAGAGAATATTTACAAAAAGTTCATTGCAGTTGTGATGCCGTTTAGTAATTAGTGTTCACTGGTTTTCTTTGAGGTTTTTGAGATCTGTGGCCAACCGTCAGTCGAAAATCGACGAAAACGTGACGCTGCTGGTGGGAGTCGGTCATCGCGTAAAGCCGTCTCAGCACCGTGGCCAGTTAGTCATAGACGAGCTCACATTCATGACACTTCAGATATTGTGCCTACTGTTGGAGTTGCTGAAGTAGTTCGCAGTATACGAATAGGTATAAACGCAACGTTTGGGTTCTGGAAACAGTTGTCGCTTGACGAATGTTCAAACTTCACATCTTCAGCTGCACGTGCCATGTGCTGGAATGGATCACACTTAATAAGGTACATATGAAACTTTCCGTTAGACGGAAGCATTAGTTATCATTATGTTAAAGTCTTTGTTTTAGGGACACAAGTACAATGCAAACACGTGGATGTAGTAGATAAGAATGTGTGACGCCAGAATCAAGTGCAGCATAAGCATTGTTGCTATGGATTGACAGTGTCTGTGCAGTTAAATGAATAATGATTCTGTCGTGCCAGTATTGTTTTTATGTGAGCAGACTTGGTATTCTAATGTGTAGTGGCCTCTGTGTACATATGTTTCGGAAATACAGCGATAGACATATTTATGCAATTTTGTTCTTATGTTCATATTGACAAGTAGATGATAAGTGATAATAGTTCATTCTTAGTGAATCATTATTCTATTACATACACATTTCCCGTGTTTTTTTGTGGATTAGCTAAATTGATGTTATGTTTCTGATTGGTACAGTCACTCATCCGCAGTCGATGCAGATGTCCACAACATTTTGCGGAATGCTAGTTCCATCTCACATCAGCAGCTGTTTCGTCTCATTGCAATCAATAATCAGATAAGAAGAGGCCGGCTAAGATACGATGATTGGAATGAAGGTGAGACTTTTCTTGATGCTGCTATTCCATGCTGTTTTATGTTGTTATTTTGGACAATTTTTACTTATGTGACCATGCTAGTGTGGAATATGCTGTTGTCCTGTCTGTCCGTGTCTCTGTCACAAGTTGATGTTCTGTCAGAACTGCTAAATATATCATTATGCAGACAACGCCTCATGAAACCTTCTGATGCCAAACATCTTGATGAAATTCAATGGGATCACCCCCAGTGGGGGCGCCAAATGTAGGTGGGGTGGGTAAAAATTGTATTTTTCGAACGATCAAGAGTTCTGCTCACACTCCGTATGGCCAAAAATTTGCGTCCATCCACCATGATGGTCCACATCGATGATGGTGCGCTGGCTGAGTGATATTGCAGTCTTGTCAACCATGTTCGATTGTCCAAAGTGTTGTTTATAGCAATGACAGTTCACCTTAAGGCCCGTTCTCGTCACTGGGACTGAATGGACCTGGACTGATCTGGCAGTTCACAGTTCTCAGCATGCTCAGAAATAGTTCAGTTCATTTGTGGAGATATGAAATGGCGTCAGCATGAGCTGTCAGTGTTACACGTATATGACACTTGAACGCATGCTCAGTATGCAATATTTGAGCCTTTTATCACATTCAGAGGTAGGTAACCTATGAGCACAGTACAACTCTGTGCACTGTTGTTTTCATTCACCTGGTTGTGTAGGAAGATGTTAACTGCAATAAACGTATTAATGAATGCATGTCAGTTGAGGACCAAGTAACTAACTACATTGGAAGATAGTGTTGCAAATTGGAAAGAAAGTTATGAACTTGTACGTAAACCCTCATAAATGGAGCTGCCACAGTCAAAACTGTACGACATTGGGCAATCGTCAGCTTGGTTATTTGGCATCAGTCTAATATTTATTTATTACATTGACTGGATCGGGCTTTGATCTTGCTTGGCTTAGCTGTCTTCCGAGCGCCTCTGTGTCTTCAGTGTACTTGGTGCTATATGTAGAAAAAATATTTGATTACATCCTTTTCTTTACCTTTACTGTGCTGAGCATGTGTGATTGGCCCGTGACCTGGAAGACTAGCACTCTTCAATGCTATTACACTGTTGGTTGGGTCATCTGACCTGTAAAATTGTCTCCGAAATGACCTATAATGTGTCGAGTGGGACGTTAAACTCCTACAATACGATACCAATAAATTTATTACGTTGACTGTTCACTACAACTGTTTTCAGATGATGGTGACAGTGGTAGCGGTGATGGTGCGTCGGGGTCAGGATCAGGAGAAGATTCAGGGGCTGCAACTGTTAGTGATCTTTGGCAGTTTGTGTCATTCACCACATACGCTCCACCAACTGTGCCAGTATCTAGTGTTGCAAACCAAGGCAGCACGTTGTTTTCAATTTTTGTGGTTGTTATCTGTATCGCTGTTTTTCCTGTAGTTGGACCAGTGTTGTACTGTTAACACAACCACAGTATTTTGTAGGGCTGTTGAGCAGTTTTTAATCGCGCTAATTGTACGCTAATTATAATCGCACATAAGTAGCCATTTTAACGCACATTTCCCTTATGTTGTGTTACAGGTGTAGGGGGTAGTAAATGACCAGAGATGTGCGGACGCGTCCATGGACATGTCCGCAAGCTTTTCACATGTACGCAGACGCAACCTTACGTGTGGCTGCGGATGCGGACAGCCGGACACTGACGCATCCTTCTAAGGCTGTCATTTGCACGTAGTGCACGTACTTAATGAACGTTGATTTTCAGTATCGATTTTTGAGTCAACTAAAAGTTTTATATGC